>OGXI01002027.1_pt1 | contig 15921 bp, 10 predicted proteins | sample 1576221 | NCBI WGS metagenome assembly OGXI01 (sample SAMEA3541523, study PRJEB24748) | human gut metagenome | biome: human gut; feature: human-associated habitat; material: faeces | place: China | collected 2012
TAAGCACGCCGCCAGCGTTCATCCTGAGCCAGAATCGAACCCTCCACAAAAAAACTTCATGAAAAGCATCCGAATAGATGACTCTCAAAACAAAAATTGACGAGCACGTCCTTAAGGAAGGACGCCCTCAAAAAACCCCACCCCTCATCAAACCCTCCCGGGTACCCAACCACCACGACAGGCGATCAGGCGAGGAATGAACTGGCAATCATTGACTATAAAGAAGTAGTACAAACACGCTCTTGAGTTCTCAAACCACCACCACACCAGCCAGACGGGAAACCAACCAGAGGAAGGAACCCGCCGCGCTGAGCGGCAACAGGTGAATAACTTACACGCATGTCCGGATTCACGCAAATCAAGGCACGCAAAAACCCCAGGAATCGGCATAACAGCGCGGTTCCATCGGCGTGTCGCACAGAGCCCACTTTGCTCTGATGAGGCTAGGTTAACCCCTCAAATGTTTCTGAAAAGCATCAAATCCACTATTCGGCTGGCGTGTCGCGAGAGTTTTCAGCTTGTCGGCCCTGCGTTCATCTCTCGGCAACCACACTGCCGGCGCACAATCGGCGCATGACAGCGCTCCGTCATCGGATTTCGTTCATGAATCGCGGGTATACCTGTAGTTATGACCAAGAAGATTGCTGTATTAACCGGGGCGGGCATTTCCACGTCCGCCGGCATCCCTGATTTCCGCGGTCCGGACGGTGTGTGGACCAAGCATCCTGACCAAATGAGCGTTTACGACATCGATCTGTTCCTGCGCAACAAAGAGGACCGCGAGTACTCCTGGCGCTGGCAAAAGGAATCGCCAGTATGGAATGCGCAGCCCGGCACTGCGCATAAGGCGCTGGTCAAGCTGGAACAAGCCGGCATGCTGACGCTGCTGGCCACGCAGAACTTCGATGCGCTGCATGAGAAGGCCGGCAACAGCGACAACGTCATCGTGAACCTGCACGGCACTATCGGCACCTCGCATTGCATGAAGTGCCATCAGGAATATGCCACGGCGGACATCATGGCCCGTTTGGATGAAGAGCCCGACCCACATTGCCATCGCAAACTGAAGTATCGTGGCGATATGCCGTGCAATGGCATTATCAAAACCGATGTGGTGTATTTCGGTGAGGCGTTGCCGGACGGCGCGATGGAGAAGTCGTACAGTCTGGCCACCAAAGCCGACGAACTATGGGTAATCGGATCGACCCTTGAGGTGTACCCGGCGGCGAGCATTGTGCCGGTGGCCGCGCAGGCGGGCGTGCCCATCACCATTATGAATATGGGTCACACGCAATATGACCATCTTGCGAGCCGCTTGATTCATGAGGATATCGCCGTTGCCCTGCCGAAGTTGGTGGACGAGACGATTGCGGAGAACAAGTAGCCCTCAGCATAACGAAAGCGCCGGTGGGTGGGTTAAGCAACTGATGATTGTCGGTTAACCACCCACCGGCGCTTTTGCGCCACCTCCCGCCAGCGGGAGGTATTGGAGCACACTTCTGCGCGGCTTCCCGCCAGCGGTATTGGAATCAGTAGATGCGCTTGGGCTGGAATCCGGCTTCCCTGAGTGCCGCGAGGATGCGGTCGATGTGCTCGGGGCCGTTGGTCTCGACCGTGACGCCGAGAGACACCGCGTTGGTGTAGTGGCCGGATGCCTTGAACTGGTCGTGATCAAGCTGAATGACGTTGGCGCGCTGCTCGGCAAGCAGGGTGGCCACCTTGACGAGCTGGCCCGGAGTATCCGGCAGCTCGACCTCGAAGTTCATGATGCGGCCGCGGGCGATCATACCTTTCTGAATCACCGCACCCATGGTCACGGTGTCGATATTGCCGCCGGACATAATCGGAACCACCACGTGCGGGCCGGTGGCGGCGGCGAACTTGCGCGAACGCAGGTTCAGGTGTTCCAGCGCAGCCAGCGAAACGGCGCCGGCCGCCTCGACCACCAGCTTATGCTTCTCGAGCATGAGCAGAATCATTTCGTTGATGTCGCGCTCGGTGACGGTGACCAGATCGTCCAGGAACTCGTTAATCAGAGCGAAGGGCAGGTCGCCGGGGTGCTTGACCGCAACACCTTCGGCGGAGGTAACCACATGGTCAGCCGGAGACACACGACCCGCGGCCAGCGAGTCCTTCCAGGCCGGTGAGCCCTCCGGAATCGCACCGATTACGCGCACTTCAGGCTTGAATGTCTTGATGGCGAGCGCCACGCCGGCACCCAGGCCACCACCACCGAGCGGCACGACCACGTCAGTGACGTTCGGCACGTCTTCAAGGATCTCCAGACCGATGGTGCCTTGGCCGCAGATGACTTCGTAATCGTCGAATGGCGGCACGTAAATCATGCCTTCCTTGTCGGCGAGCTCAGCAGCGTGGGCGGCGGATTCATCGAACACATCGCCGTACAGCACCACGTCGGCACCGTAGGCCTTGGTGGCATCGACCTTCAGCGGCGGGGTGATCTGCGGCATGCAGATGGTGGCCTTGGCTCCACGCTCGCGGGCCGCATAGGCCACACCCTGGGCATGGTTGCCGGCAGACGCGGTGACGATGCCGTGAGCGATCTGCTCTTCGGTGAGCGAAGCAATCTTGTTATAGGCACCGCGGATCTTGAAGGATCCGGTGACCTGCAGGTTTTCCGGCTTCAGGAGAATCTCATGGCCGGTCATCTCGCTCAGCACCGGAGAAGGAATGATCTCCGTGTGGCGGGCAGTGCCTTTGAGTCGTTCGGCGGCCAGCTTCAGTTCGGCTGCATGATCACGTTGCAGCGCCTTCAAAACATCCTTTTGTTCCATAGCTTTCCATTGTAAGCACCACAATGCCGAGAGACACCAGCTATCTCGCTTCACAGAGGTACATTCGGCCTTTTGCAGACAGCTATCTGTTTTCATAGGGGTACCGAGAAGCAAAAACCCCGGGTATAAGCCTTGATTTTCAATGCTTATACCTGGGGTTTCGACGTTACGGTACCTCTCTCAAGACAGATAGCATTTCGGGATAGCCCCGAAGTACCTCTTTGAGCGGAGAAAGGCACTCAATGCACTACAACTGGATGACGGCTGCCTCCCACGGGTCGAGCTCGCGGTTGGCAAGGGAGGCCACGGTGTGCGGAGCGTCATACGTGCTGATCACCACATTCGGCTCGGCGATTCCGACGGCGGTTAGTTCGGCAGCCTCACGTGGCAGGTCAACGGTTCGACTGGACATATTGACTACGACCAACAACTTCTCAGCGTCGAGCTCACGGGTAAAGGCATAGACGTGCGGATCAGCGGCGTCAATCAGTCGCCAGTCGCCGGCGGCCACGACCGGGCTGTTGTGACGCAGCGCAACGAGTTGCTTGTAGAAGGAGTACACCGAATCCGGATCATCGAATTCACCGGCGGCGTTGATCTCGGCATGATTCGGATTCACGGAAATCCATGGCTCAGTGGCGGCGTCCGGAGCGGTGAAACCGGCGTAGCCGGAACCGTCCCATTGCATCGGAGTACGCGCGTTGTCACGGCTGCGCGCGGCCAGACCGGCCATCATTGACTCAGACGACTGCACCTTGGCCTCCTCGACCCTCTGCCGGTAGGCATTCAAGGATTCAAGGTCACGGTACTGGTCGAGACGCGTGAAGTGGGCGTCGGTCATGCCCAGTTCCTCACCCTGATAGATGTACGGGGTGCCGCGGTGCATGTGCAGCATCAGGCCAAGTGCCTTGGCCGAACGGACGCGGGATTCCTCCGCGGAGTCGTCGCCCCAGCGGGAGACCACGCGCGGCTGATCATGATTGCCGGTGAACAAGCTGGCCCATCCTGCGTTCTGCACGGCAGTCTGGTAACCGGCCATAATGCTCTTGAATTTCGGCAGGTCAAGCGGCAGCGGCTTCCACTTGGTACCTTCGCAATCAAAATCAACATGCTCGAACAGGAAGAGCATGTCCAATTCACCGTTGCCCGGATCAGTGATGTGCTCGTTACGCTGAGCCGTGACGCCTGGCGCCTCGCCCACAGTCAGGAAGCCTTCACGCCCCTCGAATACCTCACGTCGCATTTCAGCCAGGAATTCATCCTGACGGGGGCCGTCCGCACAGAACGGATTCGGGTTGGAATAGCCCTCCTCGCCCACAGGAAGATCCTCAAGCTCCGAGCCGTACTCGCCCGGCAGCTTGCCGTTCGAATCGGTGCGCTTGGAGATCAGGGTGATGACGTCCATGCGGAAGCCGTCGACGCCTCGGTCAAGCCACCAGTTCATCATGTCGTACACAGCGCGGCGCACGGCAGGGTTCTCCCAGTTGAGGTCCGGCTGCTTCTTCGAGAACTGATGCAGGAAGTATTCGCCACGCTCGGGGCAGTATTCCCATGCGGAGCCGCCAAAGTAGGAGCCCCACTGATTGGGCTCGGCGCCGGGCTCGCCGGGCGTGGTGCCGGGACGAGCCGGACGCCACCAATACCAGTCGGCGTGTTCGTCGTCTTTGTTCTTGGATGCTTCAAACCAGGCGTGTTCATCGGAAGTGTGATTGACAACAAGATCCATCACGATCTTGAGCCCACGCTTGTGGGCCTCGGCCAGCAGCTCGTCCATATCGTCGAGCGTGCCGAACAGAGGATCAATGTCCTGATAGTCGGAAATGTCATAGCCGTTGTCGTCTTGCGGAGACTTATAGACCGGGGATAGCCACAGCACATCCACGCCAAGATCAGCTAAGTAATCAAGACGCGACGTGATGCCCTTAAGATCGCCGAATCCATCGCCGTTCGTGTCTTGGAAAGAGCGCGGGTAAATCTGATAGACCACCGCGTTGGACCACCACGGATTGGGGGTGGCGCCGTTGGTGCGGATGGCGTCGGGGATTATTACGCGGTTGAAAGTAGTCATCATTGGCTCCTTATTGATATCTATATTGCTCGTTGCTCACAGTCTAAAAATTGGCGAATTACATTCCCATTGGAGAACTGCGTTGGTGTGCCGGAAAATAAATTTCAATCGGCATATGCGCTTTCATGATTGCACCCGGAAAACACGCAGTCGGCCGTACTCGATCTCGCAAGTATGGGTTTCTCCCGGATTCATATCAATCGTCGCACCATGGTCATCGATGATGCGGCAAGAGCGACCGCTAGCCGTAATAATGCCGATTTGTGGCTGCCGGCGCAATCCGACGAAAGCGATGACCTGTTCTGCGCCGAATCTTGCTGTGACACCGAGCGCATAGTCCGTATGTTCGGGGTCATTGAGCAGTGACGCAATGACTGGTCGGGCCGGCTCATCAGGACGCGGTAATGTACCATCTTCGGCAAGTAAATCACGCAAGACAGCCGCATCAGTGTGACCGCAGGCATCGGAACAATACACTGGTCCGCCGCTAAGCAATCGGAGCACGGCATGGACTCGCGCATGGGGATGCTCCGTCCAGAACATGTCCCAATCACAGTGGTACAGCTCCCCCATCAGCAGTGCACAGTATGCGTTCTGGATAAGGTGTTCGCCCAGCGAATCAGGATTGTGCGGTAGATAGTCGTCGCTACTACGGGTGATTGGCGATGAAGGACGATGCCAATAATCCTCCGGTGCCATGCCCATGCAGTTAATCAATGCGCCGCCGAATCGTCGTGAGGTCACTTCATCAAGCGCCTGATGGCGTCCCCAGGTGGCTTCACCGTAACTTTCGGTGCCACGAACCATTACTGACGTGGAACTTTGCGAATCCACTTTGACGAAATCGACGCCGGCTTCGGCGAGTTCGCCGTCCCAGGCATCCCAGAACTGTGCGGGTTGTTCAGCACGACTTCCAGGAATCAGGCAACCATTCGCCGTGGTGGTTATTGCGGTCGGGCAGCTGGCCGCGGCTACACCCGATTCGTCCAAACCATTCCAATAGCCTTGGAACGCCTGCCACACGCCTACGCTGCGCACGCCATAGTGCGTTTTGAGCAGCGCAATGGTGTGGGCAAGCCCGTGGGGGAAACGTTGGCGATCCGCGCCAAAGTCGATCAGGGTTTCCTTTGTGCGATCCGTGTTGGACCAACCGTCATCGATAAGCACCCAGGAAATGGGCACATGCTTGGCTTGGAACTCCTCCATCTTGTTGACGATAGCCTGCTCGTTGACATCTCGCCCCAATGAATCCCAAGTACACCATCCCAACCCGGTGAGCGCATCCGGGAATGGACGCTCCTTACGGGTGCGAATACCCAGCTGGCGTGCTGCCGTTTGTGTGGCAGCTCGAATGGCCATATACGGGTCGGATGCGCAAGCGATATATGCGGCAGTGTCACATAGAGTCGTGCGACCAACCCGGTTGGAAGACAGCACGAGCCGCAAAGCCGTGTCATCAGATTCTGTTGCGGGCTGCCCACTGAAATCAGCCCGAATATCCGTGCCGCAGATAGCGACCAACACTAGCCACTCGGCATCTTCGGCATCGTTGTTGCGGCGTAACAATAACTGCGTGCGTTCAGGCAGTTCAGATGGTGTACGCACCCAGGTCGGGCGCATCCACCACTCCTTGTGCTGGTATAGCGCCAGCATGGTGTCATCGTTGCCGCTGTCGACGCCGGCCATGGTGAGCGACACGTCAATCGCATGGTGGGGCTCAAACGCTTGTTGTTCCTGAAAGGCAGCGGCGCGGTCCTTGGGCTGGGGTGCATGCGCGTTCACATCGATACGCCAGAGTCGCACCTGAGCATCACCCTGGATACCCGCACTGGACGTGCACTCATCTTCGCATGATTCGGGAACGATTGTGACGGCTTCTACCGGCAGTTCACAGATTGCCGAAGCCTGTTCGCCATAGACGGCACGACCGGTATCAAGATGGGCCGTTACCGTGCGAACGGTTATTGGACAGGTTTCGGCAATCATTGGCGTAACTCCTTGGTGTTCTTCAATGAGATTATGCTGGCAAGGCCCAGACGGTAGCAGCTGGAGGAACGCTCTCGACCTGAGTGTTCGCCTGCACAGTCGCGTCAGACACAAGTAGCACGGTCATCGGCTGCGGCAAGGCGACTGGTTGACTGTCAGAGAAGTTCGCCATCACAACCATGCCGGACGGCAAGCGCCAACCAAGCAGCGGCGCCGGACACTCTTCGTTGGTAAGCCACGAGAACTGGAAGTCCGTGCCGTTGGCCACCCACTGTTTGCGCAATGCGACAGCAGCACAATACAGGTGCAGGACGGAAGCCCCGTCACCAATCTGACGATTAGTGGCATACTGCGCAAACCATGCCGGCTGGGGCAGCCACGAAGCACCGGTGGCATTGAAGCCGAACGCCGGGCCGTCTGACTGCCACGGCAGCGGTACGCGGCAACCGTCGCGCCCCTTGAAATAATGACCGGAACGTTCCCAATTGGGATCCTGAATTTCATCTTCGGTCAAATCAAAGTCCTCCGGCAAACCAAGCTCTTCACCCTGATACACAAAGGCGGTACCTGGCAGGCCGAGCATCACCAGCGCTGCTGCACGGGCACGACGAGCGGCGAGCGCGGGGTCAATCGGCGGATTCGTGCCGTTGGACGTCACCCACTGCTCGATGTTTGCACCGCTCGGCAGTCCGAGACGCGAGGCGATACGTGGCACATCGTGGTTGCCGAGCACCCAGGTGGGGGCGGTTTCGGCAGCGAGAGCATAGCGATGCGTGCGCTCAATCGTGGTGCGGTATTCTTCGCGATTCCAGGCGGCCTTTGACATGGAGAAGTCGAATACGGCACCAAGTTCATCAGGCTTGGCGTATTGGAAAATACGGGTGGTGAATGGCGACCACGATTCGCCGACCGCATACTTGGCTGGCGTGTACTGATTGAACAGGTCGCGCCATTCACGGTAGATATCATGCACGGCGTCGCGGTCCCAGAGCGGATCGGAGCCATCGGTAGCCTGTGGAGACATCAGTGTCGGGTCGATACGGTCGCGCAGCGGCTCACGCAGGTCTTTGGCCAGACCGTGCGAGACATCGATGCGGAAACCGTCCACACCGCGATCGCACCAGAATGTGAGTACACGCAGGAACTCATGCCGCACCTCGGGATTGTCCCAATTGAGGTCCGGCTGCTCCTTGGCGAACAGATGCAGGTAGTACCAGCCGTCTCCACACGACTCCCATGCGGAACCGCCGAAGTTACTCAGCCAGTTGGTAGGCGGCAATTCGCCGTGCTCCCCCTTGCCCTGCCGGAACACATACCGTTGTGCCGCTTCCGATTCCGGACCTTGAGCCAGGGCCTCTTGGAACCAACGGTGCTGATCGGACGTGTGGTTCGGCACGATGTCCACGATGATGCCGATACCGCGTTCGTGCGCTTTGGCCACTAATTCGTCGAACTGATCGAGTGTGCCAAGGCGGGGATCCACATCACAATAGTCGGCAACATCATAACCTCCATCCGCCAGCGGCGATGGATAGAATGGAGAAAGCCAGAGCGCGTCCACCCCGAGCGCCTGCAGATAGTCGAGACGATCGATCACGCCTTGGAGATCACCGTTGCCGTCTCCATTGGCATCGCTGAATGAGCGGGGGTAAATCTGGTAGATGACGGCGTCGCGCCACCAGTCATTGTTGGTGAAAGTCATATCGTTCCCCTGTCCGATTGCTCGGTACGTATGGTTTTACCAGTATGGCCGCACGAAACACTGTTCCGGCGGCCATACCCTACATCCTCTTGCCTTCGGATCAGCCCTTAACCGAGCCGGCAAGCATGGCGCGGATGAAGTAGCGCTGGAGGAAGATGAACAGGATCATCGTCGGTGCCATGATGAGCAGTGCGCCCGCGTTGAGCAGCACCACGTCGGTCTGATACTGGCCAACGAACGACTGTAGGGCACCTGCCATCGTGCGCTTGTTCGGGTCGTTCTCCAACACCACAGCCAACAGGAACTGGTTCCAGGTGGCCAGGAAGGTCAGAATACCGAGCGAGGAGATGGCTGGCAGTGCCAACGGCAGCTGAATGGAACGGAACGTGCGCAGATGGCCTGCACCATCGATGGATGCGGCTTCGATCAGATCACGCGGCATCTGCTCGAAGCAGGAGCGCATCCACACAATACCGAACGGAATATTCAGGCCGATGAGCGGCAGGATCAGGGCAAGACGGGTATTCAGCAAGCCCATGCCACTGATCTCGTAGTACAGCGGAGTGACCAAGGTTTCGAACGGAATGGTCAGACCGACGAGGAACAGCACGTAGATCAGGCCCTTGCACGGCACCTTGAGCTGAGCGAAGGCATAACCGCCGAGCGAGCAGAAGATCACCACGCAGGGCACGACCACGATCACCAGAATGCAGCTGTTGAGCAGCAGCGGGGTGATGTTTGCCATGTTCCAGGCGTCGATGAAGTTCTCCCAGTGCGGGTGGGCAGTGAACTGGATACCTTCGGGCATGGAACCTTGCGGCTGCAATGCCGCGGAGAGCATGCTCAGGAACGGCAGTACGCAGAAGAGGACGGTCAGAGCGAGCATCGCCGTGCCGGTGATGCGAACGGCTTTGGATTGCTGCATGGTCACTGCTCCTTTCCGTTGACCAGACGCTGCAGAGGTCCGACGACCAGCAGCACGAGAATCATCAGGGTGACGGCGAGTGCGGAGGCCAAGCCAACGCTCTGCTGGGTGAAGGCCAAGCGGTAGACCTGCACGCCGGGCACCATGGTGGAGGTGCCGGGGCCGCCCTGAGTGGACATGTACACCACGTCGAAGCTGGCGAGCGCGGAGATGATGGTCATGGTCAGGCATACGCCGATTTGGCCGCGCAGACCGGGCAACGTGATGGAGAAGAGCTGACGCCACCAGCCGGCACCGTCAAGACTTGCTGCCTCGTACAGGGACTGGTCGATGCCGCCGATGCCCGAGAGCAAGAGCACCACACAGAAGCCGAGCTGCAGCCAGAAACCAATCACGCCTACCGCGTTCAGGGAGGTGGATTGGTCGCCGAGCCACACGTGGGCGAAGTCGCCGAGGCCTACTGCGCGCAGCAGCTGATTGGCGGTGCCCTTGTCGGCCAGCATCCAGGTCCAGGCCACACCGGCTGCAGCGCCTGGGATAACGCGCGGCAGGAACAGGCAAACCTGCGCGAAGGAACGACCGACCTTGGACTTCATGTCTTTGATGAGCACGGCAATGATCAGGCCGAGCACAATCGGGATGATGGAGAAGAAGATGATCAGGTAGAAGGAGTGCAGAATCGATCCGTACAGATCGGGGTCGGTGAACACGGTGATGTAGTTTTCGACACCGATGAAGGTGCTAGCATCGATACCGTTCCACTCGTAGAACGAGTACCAGATGGTCTGAATGATCGGCCACAACTCGAAGGCGATGTAGAACACAAGCGCCGGAGCGAGGAAAAGCAGGCTGACCAGACCGAGGGACATATTGCGCTTGGGCTTGACCGCCTTGGCTGCCTTATGGGAATCCATGATTGTCACCACGCTTTGCTGGTTTGGTGTGAACTGGGAATCGAACATCGCACACAACGTCGTGCGCGCGATGGGAAGGAACCAGGCGGAGCGGGAAAAAGGGAAGAACACTCCGCCCGGTAAGTGCAAGGGTTACTTGACCTCCTTCTCGTACTGAGCCTGAATGGATTCGACGAATGCCTTGGGGGTCATCGTGCCGTCAATCAGGGACTGGAAGCCGGGGATAATGGCGCTGGCCTGCATACCTGCGGTGGCGTTGTTGATGTAGTCGGTGGTGTTACCGGTCTTCACCAGACCTTCGTAGGCGGTAAGGACCTGGCCGAGAAGCTGGTTATCGGTGCTCGGAGTCTCGCCTTCGCCGACCGGCGGGTAGCCGTTGTCAACTGCGATCTGGCGGGCTTCGTCGGACTGGAGGAAGTCGAGGAAGGCGGCTGCAGCGTTCTTGTTCTTGGCGTTGGCCGGGATACCGAAAGCGGTCACGGCGTTGGCTGCGGCAGAACCGGAATCGGCCTTTTCGCCGGGGAAGGCGATCCAGCCGGCGTCATCGCCAAGTGCATCGTTGATGGAGGCGGAGTACCAGCTGCCGGAGGGGAAGAACAGGGCTTCGCCGTTGCAGAAGCGGCTCAGTGCAGTGGAACCGTCAAGGGCGAGCGCGTCGGAGGAGAAGTAACCGGCATCCTGCCAGTCCTTGATCTTCTGTGCAGCCTTCACGGCACCGTCGGTGTTGAAGGTGGCGCCATCCTTCTGGATAATCCAATCCTGCACGGTATCGCGACCCTCATAGTTGGTGAGCAATGCCTGGTAGATGTAGGAAGTGCCGCCTTCCTTGGCCGGCATCATCATGGCGAGCTTGCCAGCGTCGGAGGCCTTCTTCATATCGGCCTCGAGCTCTTCGACAGTGGCCGGAGCCTCGGTGATGCCGAGTTCCTTGGCGACTTTCTTGTTCCAGTACAGGCCGGTCATCGAGACACCGTCCGGCACTGCGTAGAGGCTGCCGGAACCGATCTTACCGTCGGAGCCCACGCGGTAGACCTGAGTCTGGGAATCCGGCAGCTTCCAACCGTAAGCATCGGCGTAAGCGTCAAGATTGACGACATGGTTGCCACGCACAGCGGAGTTGATGTCGGTGATACGGGCAATGTCCGGGGTGTCGGCGGCGGAGATGATGCGCGGGCCATTCTGCTGGGAGGTGTTGTCCGGATCGTAGGTGGCCTTGATGGTGATGTTCGGGTACTTCTTCTGGAAGGCTTCGATCAGCTGGTCATCAAAGGTCTTCAGGCCAGCGCCGTCCCACAGCTTGAGCTCATACTTGGTATCGCCAAGATCAGTGCTCACCGCTTCGGTTTCGGTGTTGGCTTTGTTGCTGGACGAGCCCGGGCCGCAAGCGGCGACGGATGCCAGGCATGCCACAGACATCAGACCGGCAATAACGGTTTTGGCGGTTCGTTCAATCCTCATTGATCATTCCTTTCTTCCTTCCGGGCGATCCCGGCTATGTCTTCCTTGGCTATCTCGGCTTAGCGTATTTGCTAAGCGCTTATGCATGAGGATAACAGATGTCGAACCGGTTCGTCAAATCCGCAACACGCAAACAAATGGCCGATTCCCGAAGAAATGAGGAAGGCTTGACGTTCCCCATAGGCAAGCACTTCCTTCTCGCGAAATTGCAACATCGGTCCCTTAAATACCTAAGCGCTTATTCATTCACCTAGGATGACGTTTCGAAGGCTCGGGCAGCTCGGGAAAAATTGAATGTGGCTCAATTTGATACCAGTACGCCACGCTAGACACATCATCCTGACGCTCAAATGCACCTTCATATCCTGAACCAATTTGTTGAAGCGTGACTCTAAGCTCACTATCAAACCTGATGGGATCAGGAATATGCCATCGGTACAAGCCACGCATAGGTGGACAATAATCGTCATGATATTGGTTTGCTATAGCCCCATCGCGCACAGAATAAAATGGATATCCTACATATGGGGCACAAAAAGTACGCTCGCGCGTATGACCATCTCGCTGCTCAGCGAAGCTCCATGCACCGCCAAAATAATCTTCGGTACCGGTACTACACACTGTGGGATAATCGTTATCGCCATCTAGGAAAAACTTAATCTCTCCCTCACCCCACCAATATCGTTGCAACGTAGAAATAGCAAGATATGTGCCGACGTAATGGCCCCGTCCGCTGACTCCATCGAGGATTACATAGTCCTCGCCTAAAGTAGTGATTGGCTGTCTGCGCCATTGCGCATGGAAATAAGCCATTTCACGGGAGGAATACGCATTACCCAATGCATAATCAATCTGATAAAACAAAGCCGGAATAGCATGAGCGTGGTCATTGCGCACTACGATACGTGCCCGTTTACGAAACGGCATCGTGAAATAACAATTCATACCTCGTGTAGGTGCCACCACAATAGGCTCTGAGAACACATCGCAACTTTGTCCAAAGCCGCAACAGAAGAAGTCTCCTAGGGGACATTCCACAGAAGGTCGCTTTTCATCATCCCAATAGATGGCAAGCACCGCATCGCGCAGAACGTATCGATCAGCGTCACTGGTGCGATCCGTAACGGTAAACCACATGTGCCGAATACAACCGGGGCCTTCAATATCTGCCAATGTCACAGACTGCCCGGGAGCAATGTCATTCAAACACGGTTTTCCCTTGCGCGACGGCCCCAACGGACCAGTTTCACGGCAACCAAAACCCTTGGCTCCCGTTGGGTTCTCCGCATTAATCGAACATGTTACTTCGTCGCGGACAGTCGGCAAATCCGATAAAGTTCCCGCGTACGGGCCTGCCATCATCATAGGTTAACTCTCCTCAATTCAAGCGTCGCTAGCGAAACCGGCATATAGTTGAAGCTGTTTCTACTGCTTCGCTTCTTTGTCATATTGCGCCTGCACATTCTTTGTGAATTCCTGAGGCGTGATGCTGTTATCCAGCAGTAACTGGAAGTTAGGGATTAGCCCACTTGACTGCATTCCCGCAGTAGCATTATTAATGAAATCGCTAGTATGACCGCTCATCAGCACGTCGGCATAGGCATCAAACATACTCTGCTGCAATGCGCTATTCGCCTTGAGATCCGAAGTAGATGATTTTGGCAAATAGCCAGAATTGTCAACAATAATCTGTTGTGCTTCGGCACTTTGCGTATAATCGAGGAACGCCGCAGCAGCATCACGGTTCTTAGCATTCACCGGAATACCATAAAATGCACCTGCATTAGCAGCAACGTTCGGCTCATCTTCACTGGTGGCACCCGGGAAAGCAAAGAACTGAACATCATCACCCAACGCTTTGGCCACAGTATCCAGATTCCAATTACCGCTCGGGAAAAATAGTCCTTCACCATTGCAGAACCTGCTCAGAGCAGTAGAGGCATCCACTGCGTTAACACCTTCAGGCATATATCCCTTGTTATTCCAATCCTGCAAGGTGGACGCAGCGTCCTGCGCCGCCTGATTGTCGAAGGTACCAGATTTCTGCAAAATCCAGTTCTGCACATCTTCTGCAGAACTGTTATTAGCCATTAACGCCTGAAAGACAAAAGAGGTACCGCCATCCTTGGCATATGTCATCATCGGCAGTATGCCGGCATCCTTGGCTGTCTGCATATCCGCCTCAAACTCCTCGACAGAGGTAGGAGCTGCATCAATACCTAGCTGCTCGGCAAGCTTGGTATTGAAATAAATGCCAGTCACCGAATAGGAGTTCGGCAATGCGTACAAATCACCGCTGCCGAGCTTGCCATTTGAACCCACTCGATACAATTCAGTCTGCGAATCGGGAACATCCCAGCCGTACGCATCCACATATGCCTCTAAAGACACCAAATGGTTGCCACGAACCGCTGAATTCATGTCGGTGACGCGGGCGATATCCGGCGCATCTTTTGCTGAAATCACACGCGGGCCATTTTGTCCAGAGACATTATCCGGATCATATTGTCCCGTGATGGTGATGTTTGGGTATTTCGCTTCGAACCCGGCAATCAGCGCCTCATCTACAGCCTTCAGACCCGCTCCATCCCACAAAGTCAGCTCATATTTTTTATTACCTAAATCAGTGCTGACCTCAGTAGGATTTGTATCACTTCGTGAGCTACTTGCCGAGCCGGGACCACATGCAGTCAGACTTCCAGCGATAAATATCGCAGCAAGCGCCGCGCCGCTGTTACGCATAATCCTATTCATCGGTTACCTCCTTGCATCCTCATCATATGCAATCGATATTTCTCTTTACTGTCACCATTTTTCGGCGGCAATAAAATATATTTGCGATATCGATTACGCACATCGTACATCTTTTTGCGGAACCCGTCAACCTTGCATCACACCAATGGTGGCCTTAACTTCAAAATCCAGATACAATACAATCGATTACGCAATGCAGGAGATCCCATGAGCGAACCAACAATCTATGAAGTAGCCAAGGAGGCTGGAGTCTCTGCGGCGACCGTATCTCGTGCAATCAACGGACGTGACCGCATATCGGAAACTACTAGGCAAAAGGTATTTGATGCATGTGCAAAGTTGGGGTTTTCAGCATCGAAAACAGCCTCCATGCTGCGAACAGGAAAGACAAATCGTATAGCACTTACCGTAGGTAACTCACTGGCTGGCTGGTTCAGTTCACAACTAGCCGAAGGCGTATATTCCGTGCTCGCATCCCAAGGATATGACTTGCTATCATACCGACTTGCAAACGCCGATCAAAGACGCGATTTCTTTTCCTCAATGCCAGTGAAGCGCAACGCAGACGCGGTCATCATCTCCTCCTTCGACATCAGCGAGACAGAGAGGCGAACCTTAGAACAACTCGGTATGCCAGTCATCGGTGTCAACACCATCGGGCTTACGGAACAGCGAGATATGATTTCCATCGGCGTAGACGAAATTACAGCAATGCGACAAACCGTTCATCAGCTCGCAGGACTGGGACATCGCAATATCGCCTTTATCTGCAAGCAGCAAGCCAGTAACGGATTCATATGGGAAGCTGACCAACGTATAGAAGGGTTCCGTCTTGGCATGGCGGCTGAGGGACTCAACTTGCCCGACGGATACATCATCGCAGTACAGGACAACGAATTTGCCGGAGCAGAGGCACTCAGTAGCCTGCTCGCACTCTCCCCTCGCCCAACCGCCGTATGCTGCATCAGCGACGAGAATGCCATTCCTCTAGTCCATGCGCTTCGCTCATACGGATTCCGCGTACCTGAGGACATATCCGTCATCGGATTCGATGACTGGCCGATGGCACAAGCGCTCAATATATCAACCGTTCGGCACGACCCTCGGTCCTACGGAGCATTAGCGGCAGATGCCGCAATCCGATTATCACGAGGCGAAATTCTGACAGAAAGTTGCATCGTTGTTCCCACGACGCTCATGTTGCGCGGCACCACAGGCCCAGCACCTCGAGATTAAACATCGACAACGTCCGCATTTGATGATGTGCATATCATTATTGCAACAGCGAAACAACAGGTACCAGCCAGAGGAAGGACGAC
>OGXI01002029.1_pt1 | contig 15903 bp, 8 predicted proteins | sample 1576221 | NCBI WGS metagenome assembly OGXI01 (sample SAMEA3541523, study PRJEB24748) | human gut metagenome | biome: human gut; feature: human-associated habitat; material: faeces | place: China | collected 2012
TCGCAAACTGTTCTTTCAGATCCCTTATCACTTTTTCAGTCCGGATCTGTGCCCCTTCCGTAGACAAATGATTATCCGTTCCATACAGATAAATTCCTGTATACAAAGAATCCTCAAGTTCCGAAATGACAGGAACATTCAGCTGACTCTTAAAATATTCATGCAGCCGGCTTCTTTCCTCCTGTGTGCTGTCTTCAGAAAGCGCATATTTATTCCTGGGTGAGTAAGTAAAATAAACTTTTATTCCCTGATCCAGAAATCTTTGAAATTCTGTATTTATGGAATCGATATAAGTATCCTTCGGATATGCATTTACTGTATAATTTACCGGAAGTCCGTAAATCGGTTTTTCACTTGTGGAATTCGGACGGTACACTACATAATCCCCGTATTCATTGTAACTTGGCTCCTCCACTTCATTTCCATCCTCATCATAATCTGAAGCACAGACATCGTAATTTTTTCGTTCCATATCCTGTCTTGCTGTCTGGTATGCAGAAAAAGCTGTAAAGACCTGTGCATATTCCCTGAGGTCTAAATCGGCAAATGCATCATAATTGGATTCCATCATGGCAAATGTCGCATAATCCAGTTCCTTCTGATAACAGAACTGCCGGTTTGCCGCATCAAATTCCGGAGAGTCCAGAAGAATATCTCCCTCCTTCATGCAGGACCGGATCAGTTCAAGCTGCGGAAGTGCCGGTGAGTAAGCAAAAACTCCCATATTGACCACCTCATAATCAGGAAAAGCCTGATCGAGCATCGCACTGTCGTATCCAAACCTCGTCGAAGAACCGGAAAACAGGACAATCTTCTTTTTGTCCTTCAGACTCAACAGACGATCGTATTTATCCTGAAAGGTATCGAAATAATTTCCACTGTAAGCTGGAGCCTCGATCGAATTGATATGCAGGGTACGAAGCATATCGCAGTCCTGAAATGCATAATCGCTGATTTTCTCCAGATCATCGTAGATATACAGCTGTTCCAGTCGACTGTTCCTGAATGCCCACTTTTCAACTTCATGAATCCCAGGTGAAAGGATCACGGTTTTGCACTCTGTGTCTGCAAAAGCCTGTTCCCGGATGGTTCGCACTGGAAAACCTCCAAGGCTGGACGGAACGCAGATCTGCTGTGCCTTTCCGATATAGCTGGTTATGACTGCAAAGCCTGACACTTTTTTGTATACAAAATCTGCCTCGCCTGTCCAGGGAATCCATTGTGCATACAGCACAAGTCCTTCTTTCCATTCGGTCCGGCTTCCGAGCCCCACTGCCTGTCCGGTTCCATCGGCTCTGGTATTCCATCCAAGCAGTGTGTATCCATCTCTGGCAAAAAGATCCGTTCCGGTCGAAGTATTGATCCTCTGATGTGTACCGCGGTAACAGATACTTACTCTGTCTGAATCTCCTGAAATGTTTTGTCCGCCATTGGCATCATAGACAATCTCATATTTTCCTTTTTCGGCCTGAATGCAGATACTCTCTGAATAATTTACTTCATGCAAAACAAGATTTACTGTTTTTCCATCATCCTCTTTTGTTATTTCGGTCTCGCCATGATAATCCGTGCCAAGAAACTGCCAGTTATCATCCAGCGTGATCGTAAAGCTCACATCACTTCCAGATTTTATTGTTCTGGCAGGATCTGTTACATGGTAGCCTTCTCCGGCTTCCAGAACGATATGACAGAGATTTTCTTTCTCCGTGTTTTTCTGACCGCATCCGGACAGTCCTGCTATCAGCAGAAGAAGGAATATCCCAGATGCCATTTTCAATTTTCTTTTGCGCATGAATCAAATTCCTCCTTCCATTTCTGACTTAAACTGACTGGCGGTCTTCCGGCATATTCAAGGCACAGTTTCACACTTACTAACCTTATATATACCAGAAGACCGCCTCATTGTAACAGCCCTTTTAGGCTCTTTATTTATTTGTTTTTTCTCGCTGCAATTGCTTTCTGCTCTTCCGGCAGATCCTTCTCTATTGTAAAGAAGAAGATCAGAACTGCACAGATCACATAAGCAATTGTCTCTACCCAGATATATCCGACAGAGATTGCTGTCTGTGCTGCAGCTGTCTGTGCCGCAGTACCAAGTGCGATATCTGCTGCCTGGTCATATCCACTGGCATTTAAGATCGCACTGAAAATAGAGTTGCATACAGGAGTTGCAGCTACCATGATGGAGCTGTAGATAGACATTGTCAGTCCATCTGTACGAATTCCGGATTTGTATTCGATATGGTCGATAACATCCGCAAGCATTGCAAGGATCATGTAGCATGCCGGAGCGGATCCGAGACATTTAAGCGCGACGCCAATTGCTACAGGAACGATCTGTCCGTTACCCATAATAGCGATTACACCGCCGACAGATCCCAGAAGCATGCCGACCATACATACGATACGTTTTCCAAATTTGTTGCAGAGAGGTACGATTGCCACTGCTGCCACAGCCATCGGAACCGCACCCATGATGCTCAGGAGTGACTGTGAAGCGCCCCATGCATCTGCTGTACCGAAGAAAGTATTGTCCATTACCCACTTACAGAAATAAGTCATTGAGCCATTTTTCATCGCGCCGCTCCACTGGAATCCCATGTAGAACAGCATAACGATCCACCACATTTTTTCACTGGCAACTGCAGAAAGCTGTTCTTTCAGAGAAGCAGTTTTAACCTTTGCTTCCTCTGTTGCTCCCTCAGACATCTGTTCTTCTGTTACACGCTCACGTGTAAACTTGAACTGTAAGAAGATCGTCAGTGCAGAGAAAATAGCAATCGCTGTCATCGCTACAAGCCACAAATGCTGATTTTCTTTCAGGGCGAAAGAAACCAGGATCGGAAATACCATGGAACCTGCACCCATAACGGCAAGTCCTGCCACATTGGTAAAGGAAGCCAGGGCTCCTCGCTGCTTACTGTCTCTTGTAGATACAGGGATCAGTGTGGAGTTTGCTGTATTGTAGATTGGATAAGCTACTGCGTAAAACAGGTTGTACGCGATCGCGATCCATACCATCTTGGCAGTTCCCTCAAAAGGAACTACAAACATCAGAACAGAGGCAATAGACAGGGTCAGTGCGGACAGAAGGATCCACGGTCTTGCCTTTCCTGCCATTGTTCTCGTGCGTTCAATAAGCTGACCTACGATCAGGTTTGCCGCCACGATCAGGATGGTCGAAAACAGCTGTAAGGTTGTCAGAAATGTCAGGTTCAGTTTCAGGACATCTGTAAAATAGTTCTGAAGGATACTGGTAAAGATACCGGAAGCCAGAAGTGCTCCGAACGGTCCGATAAAATATCCGATCAACATCTCCGGAAGTTTTACATCATCTGATTTGATCCTGGAACCGGTCAGGGGACCGTTCCAGAAATCTTTCTTTGTCTTGGTCATAAAATCAATCCTTTACTACTTTGAAGAAGGAAGAAATAATTGTACAGATCAGAGCAGCCGCGCACACGATCATTCCAATGATTGCACCCTTTAAATCCGCCATATTCTGAGCGTTGTTCTCAAAAGTCATGATCGATCCGATCGCAGCGATCCTGCTGCTGATAAACTGAATCAGTGCATATGCTGTCAGTACACCACACGCTACTGGAAGGATATCCAGAACCGGTTTTGCTCCCATTTTCATAGAAGCTGCGATCATAACGATCTCAAGGATCGCAGCTGCAGCCAGACAGGCTACAACCGCATTGTTAACGCCACTGTTTATAAAATAATTTGTTTTGCAGTTCATCATGTACAGAACCAGTCCTGCAACAGTCACAAGAGCAGTGATTACACTTAAGACCAGTCCTGCGCCCATTTTTTTCTTTTCAGCCATAGTTTCGTTTTCCTCCTTACTGCTCTTTCTTTTTCAGTCCAAGCAGATACATTGCTGCACAGAGTACAGTCAGTACACCGAATCCAACGCGAAGACCTGTGATCAGGTTATCGTACCATGTATTCAGTTTTTCAATATGTGTAGTAGTTGCCATGCCATCCATTGCATTGGAATTTGCAAGTGCATAGTTCTGATACAGCATTGCCTGTTTCAGGTCTGTCAGAAGTTCTTCACTCTTGCTTGCATTCTCTATACTCCAGTATGGCCATACTGCTTCTACTGCTGCCATTGTGTTATCACCGGTGTTACATGTCATGGTTACACCATTATGTACTGCCATGCGGATCTTTGTATAAGTCGGATCCTGAATGAAGTCCTCAGACATCAGACCCTTGAATCCCCATTCTTTACGAACGATGTTCAGAAGCAGTCCGGTATGTGCATTACTTGTCACACAGCCGACACGGTTGTATGTAGTCATTACAGCAAGCGCATTTGCATCTTCGATACAGGACTGTACACCACGCAGTTCATTTTCACGGGCAGCCTGCTCTGTCATAAACTCGGCAATACCTGTACGGTTGATTTCAGTGTCATTGAATGCCAGATGTTTCGGTGCGATCAGTACGCCATATTCATGTCCGGCTTCGATGATTGCTGCACCCTGACCAGCTGTCAGAACTGCATCTTCAGAGAAGTACTCATGGTTACGTGCATTGTAAGGTGTACGATGAAGGTTTGTTCCAACGCCCCACCAGATTGCTGTGTTTGCCCACAGAGAATAGTTACCGATTACTTTGCCCCATTCTTCTGCCAGCTGTTTGCTGAATGTCTGACCAATTACAGTTTCAACTGCCATAACACCCATTTTGTAATCACGGTTCGGATCATCCTCTGCGATCACGCATGGATCTCCTGTGGAATCGTCTGAGTTTGCATACTGTCCCAGCGGATAGGAGTTGAATCCGTTCGGTCCGTCGTTCTGGATAGCTTCCGGAGAAGTGATAGATTCGATCGTTTTTGTACTGGTTCCGCCAAGTCCTGTACGAATCAGGCATTCTTCCAGAGTGATCTGATCCATCAGAGTGCTCCATCTTTCATCTGTAATATCGTCTACTCCTTTGAGGTTAGCCAGAGTCATTCCATTGTCTGCACCAAAGGTTACAGAAGACGGATCTCCGTTTGCTTCGATATCACTGTAGTCATCAGCCATAGTACTGATCATTTCGTTTGTAGCTGTCAGGTCTTTGTATGTTTCCGGCCAGGTTCCTTCCCAGTCATTTCTGCTGAGATAAGTAACTGTGTCTTCCATCCAGTTGTTCAGATCTGCATCCTGGAGCTGATTTTCTACTGGTGTACCATTTAAGGTTACAGCGAAGGAAGAAGAATCAAAATCGCCAAGTTCCCATGTCTGTACGTTATCTTTATTTCCGTCAACTTTCTGATCCTGTGCGGCAAGGACATTGTTTACAGCCTCATGTGCACCGTTTCCAACAGTGAAGTAATAAGTTCCGTTGTCCAGGATCCAGTTACCGGTTGTACCTGCTTCGTTATCACAGGTGCTGTCCCAGCTTGCCATATCCTGTGCATCTGCTGTGATGGTAACAGTCTGGCTTTCTCCTGGCTCGATCATATCTGTTTTTTCATAATCCAGAAGCTGAACTGCTGATTTTTCTACTTTGTTCTCTATGTCATAGTCTGTATAAGGAACAGAAGTATAAAGCTGTACAACATCTTTACCTGCAACATCACCGGTATTCTTAACCTCTACCTCAGCAGTTACCGTTCTGTTCTCAAGGTCTACATCTACACTCTTGAGAGTCTGTTCGAAGGTTGTATAGGAAAGACCATATCCAAATGGATAAGATACTTCATTATCATAATCCCATGCTTTTCCTGTAGAACTTCCTACGGTTGCATCTGCATTTCCCTGTCCAAGTACAGTGTCTGCATATCTGGTTTCGTAATATTTATATCCTGTATAAATACCTTCTGCTTCAATTTCTTCTGCATTGATATTTACAGTCGGATCTGCATTGATCCACTCATAATTTCCGAAGTTCTGTGCTGCCGGTGAGTTGGCATTTGTTACAGCATAGGTATCTGTCAGATGACCGGACGGGTTTGCCTCTCCAGAAAGAATATCTGCAACACCATAGAAACCATAGCCTCCCGGAAGACCTACTTCCAGGATAGCGTCTACGCCGTCATTGTTTTTGATCTCATCAATCTCCATTGCGTTTGCATTGTTCAGCATAACGATGACTTTACCGCCGTTGCTTTCTTTTGCTTCAACTGCAGCATTGATCAGGTCACGCTCATCATCACTTAATCCAAGCGGATCGGTCTGGTTCAGATCCTGAGATGCATCTACGCCGTCCACACCCGGAAGGTAAGTTCCGTTCTCTGTAGAGGAACGTCCGATCGTTACCAGCATGACATTGTAATCATCCATAGATTCTTTCCACTGGCTGTCTACACTGTCCATTGTTTCCTGTGAAGGCTCTTTGCTTGCAAATACGCCGTCTGTTGCAGGTGCTGTAATGTGGTAGTATTCTACGATATTTCCCCACATATTAACCTCTGTCTTGAACTCTGATTCCAGACTCTTGTACAGATTCTGAAGGTCTTCATTGATGCTGAATCCTTTTGCAGCTAATGCTTCAACAAAGTCTACAGTATCTGCATCTGTTCCTTCATTTTCAGTCAGGGAACTTCCCATGTCACCGCCCTGTACCGGATAGTAGCTGGAAAATCCAAGAAGGGACAGCTTCTGTGTCTCATCTTTTGACAGCGGAAGTGCATTATTCTCGTTCTTTAACAGAACAGTTCCTTCCTCACTCATACGTTCTCCGAGATCCTCGATGGACTCCAGAAGTTCTGTAGTGCTGGAATAGTCAGACTTGTATGTGTACAGGTCCTCATCTGTACTGTCTGTTACCATCGCACTGCTCTTTGTGCCAAGAAATTTGTCGATATCTGTACGATAGCTGTCTACTACAGGTCCTGCCGCAACAGAAACAGTCAGAAGAGACGCTGTAAGAGTAGTCATACCACGCCAGAGATTTTTTCTGCTCATGATTTTATCTCCTTTCTTTCCCTGAAATATGGGTAAGCCTCATCGCTCAAGTGCTTCCATAATTTCCATGACCTAAATTTAACATAAATCCCAAAAACGCTCCCATTTTTTTCGCAGACTGCACTTTTTCAGCCGTAAATGGGAGCGTTTTTTTATTGAATTTTCACAAGTAAAATTTTTCAGGGAATCTTGCACAAATTGTGATATTTGTTTTTGTCTATATTGCCTATATGATAATTTATTTCTGTGTTGTTACCGGAATCTCACATGTATATGTTTTTTCTTCATCAGAGACCGTGATCTTTACGGATCCGCTTTCTCCGGCACGGACTACAGCCATCGCCTCACCATAATAAGTATCGACGGTATCCTGTGCATAGTTACCTTCCACATAGGAGCAGGCACTTCCCAGACCTTCAAGCGTAGCATTCTCTACTGTAACTTTCAGGTGATGTTTTTCCATCGGTTTCCAGATTCCGTTAAAGTCTCCGTACTGCAATGGAACAAACAGCAATCTGCCCGCTTCCACAGTTTCCTGTTCCGGTTTGATATGAAGCATGGTTTCTTTATTTGCTGTCACCAGTGTCTGGCGGTTGATCTCACGTCCGTTCTTATCATAGGAAACTGCTGTGATCTCGCCATCCTCATATGGAATGTGGAATTTAGTCCTGCATTTTTTTACTTTGCCACGTGCAGCTTTCTTTCCATTGACCAGAAGCTCCACCTCTGCTGCCCTTGCAAAAACTTCTACTTCAGCTTTTTCTCCGGCACATCCTCGCCATGACCAGCTCTCCAGTGCTTTGGTCAGAGCCCATCCTGTCAGGTTCAGGTTTTCTTTCTGATAAACAGGTTTCACGGCGATAAACGGACCTGTTTCCCGTTCAAAAGCAACTCTTGTGTAATCTGCCTCTGCACGCGGCTTTCCAAGAAGGTCGATTCTTCCGTTATTTCCAGTCATTCTTGTATGCGGCATCTTGCCTTTGTATTCTTCGTATTCAGCTGCACCGTCTCCGGTCTCTCCGATATATTCCCATCCTGACCAGACAAAATCTCCCAGGATCCGCTTATTCTTCTTGGCAATTTCCCAGAAACTGTATGCATCCTTGCAGAAAGTCTCTGTACCGAGGATCAGACGTTTCGGGTATTTCTTCAGGTCATGTTTGTAGCGGAAAAGTCCGTAGTTGTATCCTGCGATATCCATGTTCGCATATGCATCCTTTGTTTTCCAGTCACATGGCGGGAGGGTCGCACCGATCTTCATGAAGTAATCTCCGACCAGACAGGCAAGGGTATTATAAAATTCACTTCCTACTGGTTTCTTCTTCTCTTTTTTCTCTGCTTCCTGCTTTGCAGACTGGGCGCTTTTTTCTGCCTTATCATCACTGTAAACGCCCATTCCCATAGAACTTAAGAAGTTAAAGAAAATGTTGATCCCGCAGGTTACTGGTCTGTGCGGATCCAGTTTATGAAGGTAAGAAGTCATTCTGCCGGTGAGTTCGATTCCTTTTTTCTGTGCAGTCTCTGCAACTTCATTTCCCGTAGAATACATGATAACAGACGGATGGTTGTAATCTTTCTCCACCATATCCTTGAGGTCCTGCTGCCACCATTTCGCAAGGTAATTCACATAATCATATTTTGTCTTATGGATATACCAGACATCGACATATTCATCCATCACCAGCATTCCCAGACGGTCGCAGGCATCCAGCATATCCTTAGAGCATGGATAATGAGACGAACGGATCGCATTATAGCCATTCTCTTTGAGGATGCGGATTCTGCGCTCCTCTGCCTCCGGATACGTGCAGGCACCCAGTACACCATTATCGTGATGCACACAGGCACCACGGAGGATTTCTCTCTTACCATTGATCGTAAGGCCTTTTTCCGGGCTCCATTCAAGAAGTCGGATTCCAAATGTTTCCTCTACAACATCTTCTCCAAATGTTGCACGCAGAGTATAAAGATTTGGATGCTTACAGTCCCAGAGTTTTGCGTTCGGGATCTCCATACAGAAAACCGACGGGTGTCCAGTATTTTCTATTTCTTTTGTAAGAACATTTTGCTCTTTGTTCAGGATTTCAACTTTCACCATTCCCGGGCAGGAAGTCTTGATTTCTACTTCGATCACTGCCGGGGCATAGCTTACTGTATGGATCTTGATTCCATTGACCGGAATGTACTTCTTATCGCCTGTCCAAAGATATACCGGACGATAGATGCCGGTTCCGGAGTACCAGCGGCTGTTTGGCTGATCAGAATTTCGTGCGATCACACGGATCTCATTCTGTGCCTCATATTTCAGAAGCCCTTCTGTATCTACATAAAAATTTGTATAACCATACGGTCTGTATGCTGCTTTTGTTCCATTAATATAAACTTCCGCATTGTGATAAACACTCTCGAATTCAATGAGAACTTTTTTGCCGCTGTACTCTGATGGCACAAAAACATGTTTCGTATATTCGTAATCGCCGCCCAGATACCAGCCGGAGTTTCCCTCACTGACACTTTCCTCAGTACGCGGCTCACTCCGCATCGCATCATGCGGAAGTGTCACAGAATACGGTTCCTCATCTCTGGTAAGGCATCTGCATGTCCAATTTCTGTTAAAATCTATTTTTTTCATATCAAATCTTTACCCTTCTTGTTTCTCCTCTGACCAGAGAAAATTTTTGTTCACCGAGTTCCAGAACTCCACCATCTGCATCCGGTGTCACTTCCAGATATTCTCCATCCCAGAGCAGTCGGACTGTTCCATGGTTTCCCACCGGGAGTGTGCAGTCCAGTTCTGTAAAATACTGCATCTGTGGTTTTAATACATAAGTCGTCTCTTCTCTGTTTACGAGATCCAGTCCGGCAAAATATTTTGCCAGGAAATAGATCGGGCTTGCTGCCCATGCATGACAGAGGCTCTTGCCAAAATGATCACCGTACATGTCGTACTGTTCTTCCTTCGGCACAGACGGATCGTACTCTTCCCAGAAGGTAATTGCTCCAAGATCCAGCATGCCGCCCCAGTAGGAACGGATCTTGTCCAAAACTTCGGTCAGTTTTCCCATCTGGCACAGTACATCCAGTTCGAAGAAGTTAAAATATGGTGTTGTGATCGCCGGGATCTCATCATTTTCGAGTACGTTTGTGAGGATTTTTTCCTGCTTATCCTTATCTGCGATAGCAAATAATACAGCAAAAATATTTGCATGTCTTGTCACATTTCGTTTCCCGGAAGTAAAAGAATCTATGTACGCACCTTTTTCCTCATCCCAAAAAAACTCTTCAATGGCAGCAGCCAGTTTCTCATACTCCTGTCTGTAAGCACTTCCGTCCTTGCCAAGCTTTTCGCTGATCTCTGCCATCACACGGAAGCATGCCGCATAAAGCATCTGTTCTGCACAGAGCGGGCCATCTTTGTCCATGTCTGCCCAGTCGATATAAATCCAGTCTTTTTCCTTTCCGATCAGGAAACCGTGTTCATCGCGTCTTCCATTGCAGAATTCCATAAGGGAAACCATCTTTGGATAAACCAGTTCCAGAAAATCCCTGTCACCGTATCCTTCATTGTGATAATCCACCCCCAGAAGCCACAGAAGAGAATAGTCTACGATCGTATTGATATGTTTCGTCATCGGGTCATTGCCGCGCAGTGCCAGAATCGTTCTCTGGTCGATATCTGCATCTGCCATCAGATAACGATTTACAAAAAAGCTCTGGTATGCATCTCCCGACCAGATCCATTTGTCACGTTTGGCACCATCAATAAAAAAGATGCCGCTGCAGAGGCGGAATGTATGCTCTGCCACAGACCAGATCTGGTTCAGGCGTTCCTCTCCGCAGTGGAATGCAGCTTTCACCGGAATGTCGACATACTGATGATTTGCTTTCAGTATGATCTCTCCCGGTTTGCAATCCGGAATGTATGCAAAATGTACTGCACAGCAAGGACATTTGCCAGTCTCCTTGTCCGGCTGCCAGCTATAGTAGCAGTTTACAGGGTCGATTGCCTCTTCTCTGGATTCGCCACAGCAGATCAGTACCGGCTGATATCCGTTTTTGAACTCTGCTTCCAGAACTGCATTCAGCTCTGTCTCAAATTCATAGAGCGTTCCGCCGTTGTATTCTGTTACGTTGACTGGTTCATATATTTTCTCGCTGTATTCCCAGACTGTCGGATTCTGTTCCGGTCTGGTGAAATATCTGCTTCTTCCTGCCGGCTGCGGTTCCTGATCATAATCTTCTGCTATCCAGCCTTTGTCTGAACAGATCACATCACCTTCTACATAAATACATGGAAAAGCCTCAATACATCCTGCGTGAACAGCGATTGCAACTTCTCCCGGTCCACAGGTGATCTTTTTTCCAAATGGGTATTTCTTTTCTCCTGCCAGTACATGCCCGATTGCATTGGAATATACAGTAAAGGAAGTTTCTTTTTCCAAATGATAAGTACGGCGAAAAGCCACGCGGTTGCGGAATCCTTCGCTTTTCCAGAAAGCCGGCCAGCCAAAGCCTCTCTCCACACGGCTGAAATTCTGCTTCATGGCATGATATAATTCAAAATCTCCCGGATACCAGATCCAATAACTTTTGCTCATTCCCGATTCCTCCAAATCTTGTTTGTTTTCATCATATATTTTCTACTTTAACTATACGGGCTGTCCACGCCTAAAGTCAAACACAGTTGACGTTCAAAAAACAGCTGTTCACGCAAGGCAGGGGCAGCCCGGATTTCTGTTGGAAACTTAAGCATTCTATGATAGACTGGATCTTAAGAAAAAGTAAATCTATATAAAGAAAAGAGGGATTTTTATGGGTGAGATCATTGAGAAATTTTTTAACGGATACTGCCGGAATTTTGACATGACACAGACTGTGATCTGTGAATTTGAGCAGCTTCCAGAGGGGCTTCGTCTTCTTGATTCAAGCTGCGAATACGGGGTCTGTCAGTACAGCAAAGACTGTACTCTCATGAAACAGGCACTTGCCAGGGAAAAAGGAATGATCTGTACACAAAGACAGCCGGAAGCTTAACTGCTCCCGGCTGTCTGTTTCTCAAATATTCAGTTAATCCCATCCACCATATTCCTGAATGGTTTCTTCGACTCTTCTTCTGACCTCTGCTGCGATCTCTGTTGTTTTCATGTCCTTGTATTCGTCATAGCACATCGGTTTCAGGAAATGTACCTGAACGGTCAGCGGAGCCGCTGAGCCTGTGTCAAACGCCTTGTAGGTGTCGATCAGTGCTACCGGAACGATCGGGCATCTGGCTTTCATAGCTGCCTTGAAACTTCCCCCCTTAAATTCCTGCGGATGGTTTCCATTCTTGCTTCTGGTCCCCTCCGCAAAGATAAGATAATTGCGACCGCTCCTGACTTCCTTCGTGACATTGAGGATTACCTGCATGGACTGTCTGATATCCTCTCTGTCCATGATAAAAGCCTTCATACAGGTAAATACCTGCTTCAGAAATGGAACATTGCCCACTTCTTTCTTGGCTACAACAGAAAACGGCACCGGGCAGGCATCCAGGATCGCCAGAACGTCATACAGTCCCTGATGATTCGGATAAAACATAAATCCATTCTCCGACGGAATATTCTCTACTCCGTAGGACTTGATCGTAATGTTTCCGCCTGTATTCGCCTTGCAGTCGATTTTCTTGAGCAGCGCATAACGCTTTTCTTCCGGATAATCATCCACATGTCCCGCATACCAGTTCAGCATAAACCATCCATAAGGCACAAAGAAAAGATTTCGCAATACCATCATTATGATTCTTTTCATGCTACACCTCCCCAGGATCCTTTTAACTTAATTTTGAAGCGATTTTTTCTTCGTATCCTGGATTCTTCTTGATAAATTTATCGTAGGCAACGGTGTATTCCTGATATGCATCTGTCTTCATGAACAGCGCATATTTCTCTGCTGCCTGTTTGTTCATATCATTGGTAACATCTGATGGTGCAAGTATATAGTACTTATTGTCATCTTTTTTCTGAGTCATATAAGTACTGATGCACGGATAGCTCTGTCCGTCCTTGAGTACCAGATCATACGTAATATATATAAATGCATAATTACCATCCTGGTATATCTTATCGCACTTGTTGATCTGGATCTTCTCCGGAGAATGCGCTGCAAAATACTTGATATTTGCATCTATCTCTGCCTGAAGATTGTCATCTGCCTTGGTCACTCCATAGCATTTCTTAATCTTATTTTCATTGCCGCTCTCGTAGGATTCGATCAGGGCTTTGACAACTCTTTCCGGTGTTTTGTGGCTGATACCACAGCTTCTCACAGCAAAAATGATCGCTATGAGCAAAATTACAAGCACTGCGCCTCCCGCAATATACTGTACGGGAATATCCATCTTTCTGGATCTGCTCTTCTTTTTGCTTCTGGAAGTTCTGGGACTGGTTGACTTACTGCTGCCATTTACCTTGCGCATGCCAGTCCTTGAACTTCCCGTTCTTTTTGTTTCGAGTGCAGATCTTCTGATGTTGGATTTTGAATGTCCGGTCTTTCGGCGGCTTTTGGTATTCTTACTGCTCCTGGCAGCAGTTTTGCTGCCGCTGTTTAATGTGACATATTCCTTCTCCATGATGATCTAACGTCCCCTTTATTCTTCCGTGCTCTCCTGTACTTCATCATTTGCTTCGTTTACAGGTTCTTCTGCTGTCTGCTGATTCTCTTTGTCTTCTTCTTTCTCTCTGACTTTCGCAAAGCTTGCAACGGTCACTCCTTTGGAAAGATTGATCAGTTTTACTCCTGAGGTAATTCTTCCCAGAATAGAAATATCAGCGCACTGCAGACGGATAATAATTCCCTCTGTGGTGATCATCATGATCTCATTTTCTTCATTTACAGCTTTTGCACCGATAACATTGCCTGTCTTCTCAGTGATCTTGTAGCACTTCACGCCCTTACCGCCTCTGTTCTGGCAGGTGAACTCACTGATGGAGGTTCTCTTGCCCATACCGTTCTCAGAAACAACAAGGAGATAATATCCCTGCGTGTTAAGCTGCATAGCTACAACTTCATCACCATCCAGCAGATTGATACCGCGAACCCCCATGGAAACTCGGCCTGTGCTTCTTACATCTGTTTCTTTGAAACGGATGCACTGGCCATATTTGGTTACCAGGATAACGTCCTTCTTATCATCCGTTGCCTTTACTTCGATCAGTTCATCATCATCGCGAAGTGCGATCGCTGCAAGACCTACTTTGCGGACATTTGCATAATCCTGGATCGGAGTTTTCTTGACGAGTCCCTTACGGGTTGCCATCATCAGGTAATGTCCCTCTTCGAACTTGCTGATCGGGATAACTGCTGTAATGCGCTCTCCCGGCATCAACTGCAGAAGATTGATAATCGCAGTTCCTCTCGCAGTTCTTCCTGCTTCCGGAATCTCGTATGCTTTAAGACGGTATACACGGCCTGTATTGGTAAAGAACATCACATAATGATGCGTGGTCGTCATCATCAGTTCTTCGATATAGTCATCGTCCAGTGTCTGCATGCCCTTGATTCCTCTGCCGCCTCTGTTCTGGCTGCGGAAGTTGTCTACGGTCATACGTTTAATATAACCAAGTTTGGTCATTGTGATAACTGTATTTTCTCTCGGGATCATATCCTCCATGGAGATGTCATATGCATCAAATCCAATGGCAGTTCTTCTGTCATCGCCATATTTCTCAGCAATTGCAAGGATCTCCTCACGGATGACACGGAGAAGCGTATTTCTGTCTGCAAGAATTGCCTGTAATTTGCGGATCCTCTCCATTAATTCTGCATATTCTGCTTCCAGCTTCTCTCTTTCCAGACCGGTAAGAGCCCTGAGACGCATATCTACGATCGCCTGCGCCTGAACATCTGTCAGTTCAAAGCGATCCATTAATTCCTGTTTTGCGATCTGAACGTTTCTTGCGGCACGGATGATACGGATAACTTCATCGATATTGTCCAGTGCTTTGAGCAGACCTTCCAGAATGTGAGCACGTTCCTGTGCTTTGTTCAGGTCGTATTTGGTTCTTCTTGTCACTACATCTTCCTGATGTGCAAGATACTGCTTAAGCATCTCCGGAAGAGTCAGTACCTTCGGCTGAAGGCTTCCGTTTACGGAAACAAGGCAAAGCATGATCACGCCAAAAGTATCCTGAAGCTGTGTATGCTTATAAAGCTGGTTCAGGACAACATTTGCATTGGCATCCCTGCGGAGGTCGATGCAGATTCGCATTCCCTCACGGCTGGAGTGATCATTCAGGTCTGTGATTCCGTCAATCTTCTTGTCGCGGACAAGTTCTGCGATCTTTTCGATCAGACGGGCTTTATTTACGAGGTATGGAAGTTCTGTGACGATAATACGTGATTTGCCATTTGGCAGTGTCTCGATATTTGTCACCGCACGGACACGGATCTTGCCGCGACCGGTACGATATGCTTCCTCAATTCCTCTTGTTCCAAGGATCGTTGCTCCTGTCGGGAAATCCGGTCCTTTGACGATCTCAAGAAGTTCCTCGATCGTTGTCTCTCTGTCTTCCTCGATAATGTTGTCAATGATCTTGACAACTGCATTGATAACCTCTCTTAAGTTGTGTGGCGGGATATTTGTCGCCATACCAACTGCGATACCGGAAGTACCGTTTACAAGAAGGTTCGGGATACGGACCGGCAGAACTTCCGGCTCTTTCTCTGTCTCATCAAAATTCGGCACGAAATCAATGACATCTTTATCCAGGTCAGCCAGATACACTTCCTGCGTAATTTTCGCAAGCCTTGCTTCTGTATAACGCATGGCGGCCGCTCCGTCTCCTTCGATGGAGCCAAAATTTCCATGTCCGTCTACAAGTATCATTCCTTTTTTAAAATCCTGTGCCATCACGACAAGTGCATCATAAATCGAGCTGTCACCGTGCGGATGATATTTACCCATCGTATCCCCAACGATACGGGCGCATTTCCGGTATGGCTTGTCATAGCGGAT
>OGXI01002032.1_pt1 | contig 15894 bp, 21 predicted proteins | sample 1576221 | NCBI WGS metagenome assembly OGXI01 (sample SAMEA3541523, study PRJEB24748) | human gut metagenome | biome: human gut; feature: human-associated habitat; material: faeces | place: China | collected 2012
CCATATGGCGACTGGGGCAGCCGCAAATATCTCCCACTCGTCGAGACCCCCCTTCAGGTAATTCATAAAATCGTTTAAACCTCAAATAAATGGTGGTATGCAGGATAGAGTAACTCACCCATTCTACATACCACCATCTTATTTATATTTAGTTAAACCACCCCTTTGTTACATATGTTCCTTGAATCCAATACGAACCATTCTGCAATACGCCATTCAGGTAAATTCTTCCGCTTGTATCCATATAAGCATATTTAAGTTGAAATAAGTTATTATATCCGGGTACATACCACCCAAAATTTACTAAACCTCTTTCTGTAGTAGGTCTAGGTATTCCGGCGGGGAGCGTACACAATAATATCCAGCTCTCAGATGTTTCTGCTACATTCAACGATCCAACAAAGGTCATTAATTGTAGAGTGCTGTTATAGCTAACTTTAAGGGCAGGATCAAGATTATGTCCCAGTCCGGATATAGCAGAATTAGGAGTAAAAGTTTTTTCATTTAAAGTGCAATTTGTAAATGTTGTCCACCCTCCCCCCACGCTTATTTGGTCTGTTATTGTTTTAGCCGCATTAGCATTTGTATTAGCCGTATTAGCTGTACTAGCGGCATTGTTAGCCGTAGTTAAAGCCTGACTTGCATTCTCACTAGCCGTATTTACAAGCGGGGTTAACGTGTTTACCGCCTGTTCAGCGCTAGTTGCTTTTGCAAGCGCATTTCCAGCGTCACTGGCGGCGCCACTAATTTCGCTCTGATTTGTCTTCATTCCAGTGTCTATTTTAAGAAAAGCGTCATTCAAGTCTCCTAAAAAAGTAGGCTTATCTGTTCCTATCCACTGTGGAAGATCATAATTAGCCGTATGGTTTGTAGCTCCCATTATTAAACCTCTCTTTCTTTATGCATTTACTTTCAGTGTATCGTACTGTGTTGCTGTGATACCATCCTTTGCAGTACCAACAGTAAGGAAATTTTTAAGTTTAGCCGTAATAGCGTCCACATCGTTCTGTAGATTATTTAAAGCCGTTGTCACTGTAGCAATCTGTTCATCAACATACTGCTTAGTAACGCCGCTTGCCTGTCCCTGACTTAGTTCGTGCAAAGCGGTATCGATTTTAGTCATTGCTCCATTAAAATCTGTTAGCCAACTAGGCTTATCAGTTCCAACGAATTCCGGTAATTCATAATTAGCTGTTTTATTTGTAGCGCTCATTTTTTTCCTTTCTTTATGAGATAATTTGAGATGCTGTGCTATCAAATGTATATGCAGTATAAGCATACCCATCTAGTGTAGTAGCGTCTTTGTCTTTTCCATCAAAAGCACTAGCATCTATTGACAGTGGTCTGGTAGTCTGAACGAATCTATACAGCACATCCTGTATTCGATCATAACTCCCATTTTCAAAATCGAAAATATAATGTGGATAATATTTTCCAAACCATTCTCTACCATATACATCAAATTTAATTGCACTTAAGTCCATGTTATCAAATGATGTACAGGTTATGCCGTAGTCATCAAATTCTAAAGCTGTAACTCCCCAATATCTTAATGTATCATAGATGTCATTTACAACTTTATCGATGCTTTCTTTATATCCTGTGGTTGGATTAAAAATAAGTATTTTTCCTAGAATGCTTTCATCCACATATTTTTTAAGCTTTTCTATTTCTACGGCTATTAGCTGTTTGATACTGTTATCAGCGTTATCAATATAAGTATATACTTCAAAAATTCTTTTTGAGATTTCTTCATATACTTCAGTGAATTTTTGCCCTGTTTCAGTAACAAATTCCGCATAGGTTGTTTCTATGAATGTCGATAGTTTTCCATCAACTTCATTGATCTCATTTTCCAACAAAATGGTTTGTTTTTGGTTTTCACTATCAACATACGTTTTTAATTCATTTATTTTTTGATTCACATAGTTCTCAAAATCAACATTGATATTATTCAACGCTTCTATCACTTCGTTGATTTTATCCTGTATTTTACACATCTGATCGTATGGAGAAATTGAATCTGCATAAGTTACGGGAAGAATTCTTGTGAATCTGCAACAACCATAATAAGGTTTTAACATTTTAACCTCCTTTCTGATTAATAAATACCGAAAAAGAGATCGCTTAATTCTCCAATAATATCCGCATCTATATTCAAAAACGTGCTTCTAAATTTATTCAGCATATCTGAATAATTCTCTGTCCCGTTTTTTCCTGACACATGCTCTATATAATCCTCTAAGTTATTAAGCGTTTGATTGTTTAACACAGTTCCAGTATAATTACTTGTTGCGTTAGAAGAATTATTAGCCGTGTCTTTTGTGGCTGTTGTCAAGTATTTCATGCTGTCAATTCCATCCAGCCCGCCTTGTGGTGTATTATTGAATAAATTATAGCTTTCTGAATTGCTTGTTGTATTGGTGTTAGATTCCCCATTCCTGTTTTCATTAATATCCCTTTTTTCATCCTTTTTCCTGTTGTAAGTCCGGTATAAATCAGTATCAAACATGGGATTAAATTTGATTAACTCTGACTCATACAATTTATTATAATACGGCATGATTACATTAAACCTAGAATCTAGTTCAAGTAACCAGCGGCCAACCGTATCCCAACATATTTCTCTTGTAAAATAATGTTTTATTATTTTTGTTTCAAGCACGGGTTTATAGTCAATGTCAAATATAGGGTAATTGAATCTAAAAATTTTAGGTCTTGCAAGATTAATAACGCTATCAATTTCATCATATCCAGCCGGGGAAGTAAGTCCTGCAAATGACTCGCATATTGTTTTTAACTGAGCCGTATATACACTCATTCTTCCTCACCCCTTCCCCCCAAAATTTCTTTATCATCAACTATATTAAGGTCTTCATTAAATTCAACGCTTATGTTTAATTCAGGAAACATTCTGTTTATCTGATCGCAAGCTTGTTTTCTCGCTTCTAAAACGCTGAACCTGTTTGCCATGGTTCCTCCCATTGACCTTGAAACTTCATCGGATATCAACCTTTCCTTTTTCTGGTAACTTACATTAGATATACCTAATGCTGTAAGGCATTCATTCCATGTTTGTGTCTTAAGTTCTGTCAGTTTGTCACTCACATATGGAGCATCAGTTTTTAACACGCTTAGATTTTTTGTGTCAATATATTTATCTTTAAATATAACAGGCTCATTTCCATCATACTGTTGATATAAGTTTTTAAGTGTAAGTAACTGATTTTCTGCGCATGTGATTAAGATAGGAGTTTTCTGTGCTTTTATATTAATATCAATTGTCCTATCTATTTCATATAGTTTTAAAGCATACAGTTCTATATCAAGCATACTAGGGGTGTGAATTAAATTGTTAAATATTAAAACACTATCTTCATTTGTTAAATTCATCTGATAACCGTTTGTGGCATATGCCATTCTATACTTTGGTATTCTATAGACGGTTAACTCACCACCTATCGTAGATTCCAATGCTAAATACCCCATAACGTCATCTCTGAAAAAACATGCATAACCTTTACAACACAATACTAGCTCTAAAAATCTACTATCTACGCTAGGTGGTAAATTGTTCCACTTAAACCGCGATATAGCTATAGATAATAGACGCTCATAATACATGATAAAGGTTTGATTATTTCTTTTTCTACTTTCCCAAAAGTTTCTATTTCTACCCATATAAGCTCCTTAAAATGGTGCGCTATTATCTAGCGAGTAATCACCCACCTCATCAGCATTTCTCCAAAAAGTTATTCCACGCTCATATATTCTTTTTATTAATGATAAATCTGAAGATGGGCAATGTCCATTTATATTACAATTTTTTACTTCGACGTAGTTCCAGTGTGGCCGACCAGATATTCTAGGGACTTTCACTTCGTTTGTGGCATATCCGAACATGTCAAAATATGAATCAATTTTTCTAGCATATTCAGCATTAATAGACATATTGTAGCACCAAAAGTCAAGTGCACCTCTAGCATACATGGCATTTCCACTGATAGATCCTTGTATGGCAAGTCCTCTGCTAGATTCCGCAATTGCTGAAGCAGTTTGTTTAGAGAGTGATCCAGCAGTATGCACCGCGGCCATAGTTGAAGTTATATTTTTTTGCTCTTGATTATTCACATCACCTAAGTAGTTCATTAGGTTGAGTCCATCATTAGATGGCCCATTTATAGCCATTTGTAATAGTTGACCTGTCACAATATTAGTAATCATATTTATTCCAAAAACACCAACGTTTTGAGCTACCCATGCTTTGTAAGAATCAATTGCGTAAGGACATTGTGGAAAACCGTCTATAACCAAACATTCATTATATCCGTTTGTTGCACCTTTATAATTTTTAGGTTGTAGTAAAACACTAGGGTTGCAACTAACTTCACCAGACAATTCAAATGTAACCAACGTATTATTTTTTGTTTCGTCAAAAAATTCATACCTATAAGTTGCAGTTGCGCCCATTGAATTATTAACCAAAACAAAACAATAAGGATATGTCAACAACTTTTTATTTCTAGGCGTATATCCGTCTAAATTTGATGGTCTTCTGCTATGCTCATAATTTTTAACAACTGACGTATTAAAGGGAGTCATATCAAAAAATTCTTTTGAAGCCATGAATATGCATACAATACCATCTTTTTGATTCTTTTCGGTTACTGTATCAATGTCGTTGTTTAACCTGTTCACACCGTCTTCTGTGATATCATACCCATAATATTCTATTCCTTGATATATACCGCACATCATACCTCTTGCTCCGCCTGACACTACTCCGGCAGATAGAGCCATGATTATAATATGACTCTGGCTTAATCCTGCTTTAGATGTGTAATTGCACACATACTCTCCAATAGGAAGACTCTCTCCCTGTAAATTATCGCCGGGTTTATCTGTTAATGGATGTTCACGAACAACAAACGACTCTTTCAATGTGCAATGAAAAAACCACGTCTGCATTACGTCAATTTCATAATAGATATATGTGCATGCATTATTTACATATTCTACATTTGTAATAAAAGCGTAAAACCATGTATTATCATATGCTGTGTTTTGGAACATCATATAGTTACAATTATAGACATCGCCCGGATTAACGTCTATTCTTAATACACCATCATCTATTCTTTGATAAGATAGTTCGGTAAAATTGAGTTTAGTTTTACCTAGAAAGAAATTAATCTGTTGTGTCATACTTTCAAAGTATAGCGTGTTTTTATATGTATTATCAAGTGGTATATCATATAATAATCTTAGTTGCGTATTTGGTGTTATATACATATGAACTCTTTTCTAAGGTAGAGGGCTTTCGCCCTCATTCCTTATGATATTCTGATTGTACAGGTTCCTGATTTATTCGTATCGTATGTGCTAGTAGCTCTAATAGTAACTGAGCCGCTTGCCCCAGTTCCAATTGTGACAAGTCCGTTAGAATTTACTGTCACGTTTTCCGAACTGCTAGACCAGGTAACAGTTTTAGGAGCAAAGTTTGTGCTAACAACTTCAGCGCTTAGCTGTATAGTTGAACCTACAGAGCCACTAGCCGTTGAAGGCTCTACTGTTACGCTAGTGATAGTCGGCGCACCTGGGACGAATGCGACAGCATTATGGAACGGAGAAATAGAAAATGTTTTCCAGGTATGGTACCAATAATTCCAGTAAAGCCCTTCCCCGTTGTACTGCTCTGTAAAGTTGTAAAAGTTATCAAAGATCATAAAGAAATATCTATCGACCATTACAGCCGGAATATTGTCCAACGCCTGTAAATCATCTTCTGATATTTCTGTGTAATTAGGGTCTTCAGCGAACAGTAATTTAAGGCGCGCATTGTCAAGGTTTCCAAAGCTATCCACAAGAACACGTCTACCCATAAATTCAGCTTTATCCATGTTAAAAGCGGAAGCTAAAACTTCAACATCCATGGTGGCGTCAAATTTTGCGTTAACCAGTATATACTGATCTGATTTGTTTGTGTAAGTCTCTACACCATTGTAGTTATATTTATTGCTCAAAAATTCTAAAGAATTTGAAACGCCCTTAATAGTTGCTACAATAGATTTCATATTTTCGGTAGAAACTGTGTCAATCTGATTAGCATAAATATTTCCAGCAATCAAGTGTTTTGCAAGAAGATATTTCATGGTTATAAATTCGTCGTAGTTTGCACCTGTGTACATAGCATCTACAATTCTAGCAATTAAATCAGTAATTCCGTTCCAGCTCAAAAATGCCTGACGAAGCTGATCGTTGGAAATAGTGGCCTTATAGAATTTGGTATAATTCATTACATGAAAAGCCGCTCTTACATCGGGAATTTCCCGTTTGAAAATTGTGGTTTCAGACCTTTCCTGATTGAATTCAAACGGTTTTGCAATGTTAACAAAAATTTCTTCGATTGTTTCACCAAATTCAAGCATTCCCTGTTTCATAAATGCCCAGGGATTGCTATATAACTTAGACGTTACAAGCACCATGCCTATTCTGTTTACAAGAGCAGATAAAAACTCATTCTGTAAAGCTGGATACTGCATGATAATTGCACCAATTTCTCTAACAGAATCAAGTGAGCCTTCTGCGTAGGGGATCATATCCTGATAGTTGGGGCTTGCGTTTGCTCTAAGAGTATTTAAAATTTCTACTGAATTAGCATTAAGCGTTTTTACCTGAGGTTTAGTTGGCATAATTATTAACCCTCTCTTTCTTCAAATAATTCTTCATAAGTTCTTTTCTTACCATCGTCTGAAACATTTTCTTTTTGTTCCTCTACAACTCTTTCCGGCGTTGTGATTGCATCGGCTGAAGCATTAAAGCGTTCCATATACCGTCTTCTCCATTCATCATCATTCTCTCGATATCTGGATTCCCAATCAACGCTGGCTCTACTCTCCCAATCTCTCAACGTGTCTGTAACATCTTCTACTAACTGAATAGCATCATCTGAGATATCATCACCGATACGCCTTCTAACGATATCCAATAATTCTTCTGTGGTTCTTATAGCCATATCCTTTATTTCTCCTTTCATTTTTTAAATACATGAACAGTAATTTTGACTCTTGTATTTGAGGTGGTTGCGGTTGTTCACCTCCGCCCGCATTTAGATCAAAAATATCATCACCTGTTACTAAAGCGTTTAAAGCTTTATCCCTTTGTGAGATAGGTGTGCCGGGCAGCCATCTTCCAGCGTCTCCGTCACCGTAAGTATCATATGTATAATTTATGATATCGACAGGTGACATATTTGCACAATTTGCATATTTTCTAGCCGCTGTTATTGCCCCACTACGGATAGCCATGGAAAACAGTGAACCTAATACTACTGCACCTTTATCCTTAATATCATAATTATAATTGTTAGTAATATAATCAATAGCTGGCTGTAAGTATTGTTCTATAGCTACGGCGTTTTGTGCCGCTAGAAAATCCGCTGTATAATTAATTGCATAATTCGCAAATAATGAATGTAGGATATTGTTATTTACTAGCTGAGTATTTCCAGCCCCCAATGATATGAATGGCGTAAACCCGTTAAACTGTGGGTAATTATTGACACAATACTCCAGGAAGGGCACTAATCCATATCTATAGTCAAACTGATATGCTCCATAAGCTCTCCCTCTGTCGCCCATTACTGCGAGAGATTGCGTACTGCCGTAAGGGAATCCAGATTCATTTGGAACCCACCCCATCCAAACGTTGTAACTATTTGCGGGCAGTGCTCCGTTTCCATATTTATATACATACGTATATGATGCGGGATCGCTTGCATACGTATTGATGGACACTTGTTGATCTAACGGATATGTGTCAGTATGGGCACCCATGGTGATTCTATTTTGATAGACCATTTCAGTGTGTCCACGTCTCCAGACTATATCACCAGCATTCCATTCAACGCTTGCCGGGTGCTGTGTAAAACCTGCGCCTATTAGATAATCTGGTTCACTGGCCGTTGTGAACCACGGATTTGTATGAAAAAAGTTTCCTACTGTTAAGCCTTCAGACATTAGACTAGAGCAATCATAATATTTAATCCCATTTACAATTTGCCCTTGTCTGTAAGCTTGACTATATCCAACATTTGGCGCATTGCATTGTCTTATTACCCAATTATAAGCGGCGGTTATATCTGGCATTATTTTACATACACCTCACCATTGTATACACCTGCTACCCACCCTGACGGACATCTTAACCAAATATCTTTTCCAACTTTTTTAATCTCTAAAGCTGTAATTACTGTTCCAGAGTCTAAGCATCCGTTTTTATCCTTGTCATGCCTTCGCCCATCTACTGTTAATTCATCGTGTGTTTTAGCCCTGAACATAATTCCGGCACCTGTTCTAACGCACATATTATATTGTAGTGTGTAGTCATAACCCTCATTATAGGTATAACCTGTATTTGTGTTTTGCTCAGAGTATCTCAAATGATAATCCCACGGGTGACTATAATAGGAGCGGATACAAAATTCTTTACCAGTCTGATCGCCAGATTGTCTTCCAATAATATCGCCGTTTTCATCGATTGAAGCGTGTACAATATTATCAGCATCAACGCACATTACAACATGAGAACCTACAGCAAGAAAAATATCCCCACGCTTTCTAGTGGTATTAATTGGTATAGATTTAAACCCAACATTAATAAGCTGATTATATAAATTTCTAGTGGTGGAAAATTTAGATACGTTAAACCCACCTACTATGAGTGATTCAGATATAGATGACGAACAGTCATAATCTGGGCCGTATCTGTTGACCTGTGAATATCCGTGTTTATCATCGTTGGCTAAGTCAACCATATGCTGTACAGTTTTTTCAATGTCACCCATGCTATACCTCCTTGTTGATTAAGTCCATCTTGTCACATAATTTCTGAATAACCAAAGTGTTATTATTTAATGCTTCTGTTATTCCAGACATTTCAGAACTATGCTGATCGTTTATTTCCTTTATCTGCTGTCTTTGCTTGTCGTTAGAATCTTTTATGTACCATACTAATATAATACACATGACAATCGGAAAACCTAATGACGAAATCACGCTTGCTATACCGTTCCAGTCCATAAATGGCTCCTTTCTTTGATCTATATTATTAATTATATCATAAGTATTGCATAATTACAAGATGTATGTTATAATTAATTAAAAGAATATTCATATATTTATTAAGGATGTGTTACAAAAATGTTACAAAAGTATTACGATGGAACAAAGCTTTTGTCAATGAAAGATATAAACGGTAAGAGACCTGAGCTTTTCATAACAACGGGAAATCGTTCATCAGGTAAAACTACTTATTACGGACGATATTTTATGAACAGATTTTTCAAGAATAAAGAAAAATTTGGGTTAATATATCGATATAATTATGAGTTAGATGATTGTTCAGACAAATTTTATAAGGACTTATCTAATTTATTTTTTCCTGGTACTACCATGAAATCTGAAAGAAAAGCTGGCGGAATTTTTCATGAGCTTTTTGTTGATGAGGTTAGTTGCGGTTATGCTCTTTCTTTGAATAGTTCGGATCAAATTAAAAAATACAGTCACTTATTATCTGACATAACGAAACTATTATTTGATGAATTTCAAAGTGAAACTAACCACTACTGTTCAGATGAAATAAGAAAATTTATATCGTTACACACTTCAATTGCGCGTGGTAATGGTGAGCAAGTTAAATATGTTCCCGTATATATGCTTTCTAATGCAGTAACAATCATCAATCCGTATTATGTTGAAATGGGTATAACAGATCGGTTGAAAAATGAAACTAAATTTTTAAGGGGCGATGGTTATGTGCTTGAACAAAGTTTTCTTGAAAGTGTTTCGGAAGCTCAAAAAGCCAGCGGATTCAACAGGGCTTTTAGTAATAACAGTTACGTTGCTTATTCTTCTGAAAATGTTTATCTCAATGACAATACATCTTTTATAGAAAAGCCTGAAGGCTCGTCCAATTATTTATGCACTATTAGGTATAATGGAAATGATTATGGCGTAAGAGAGTATGCTACAGAAGGTGTTATATATTGTGATTCAAAGGCAGACAGCCAGTTTAAATTAAAGATAGCTGTAACTACAGAAGACCATAATATTAATTACATAATGCTTAAAAGGTGTGGCTTTTTGATTAACACCCTTAGATATTATTTTGAAAAAGGTTGCTTTAGATTTAAAGACCTTAGATGTAAAGAAGCTATATTAAAAACATTATCATATTGATATCTAAAACCGCCAGCGTATATGTATGTAGTAGGGAGACACGTTTTAAATGTAACGCCTGTTATATATCCATCAATGTCAGATGCTTATACGCACCGGTTATTAAGATATAATAAGAGAGGGAGCAATCCCTCTCTTTAATGTTATGAAAAAGCATCGTAAAAATTTCTTTCCATTGTTTTATATTTATTTTCTAATTCTTCATATTTCTCTGTTAAGTTTATATTAATTTGCTTTAAATCATCCCTTTGTTCTAATAAATGTGCGATTAATTCATATTGACGTAACAAATAATTAGTTATTTCATCCAATTGCCTTGAAAGTATGTCTTGAGCTACTATTTTATCATATAACTTTTCAAAAAATTGAGTGTAAATATATTGCGTGGTATTAGCAGAATAGATACCTTCAGGGAATGGTTTAAGAATAAATTCTTTTGCTATCGCTCTTATAGTATCCTTTAAATCTTCAAGACAATATTCCATTTCTTCTATATATTTTATCATTTATTTTACCTCATTTCATATGTTGTTTCCTTCAATATAGTTCCGCCCTTAATTCTTTTTGCAACTAATTTACCCTCTAATTTTAATCCAACCTTAAAATCTGTTAAATCATATTCGCCTTTTTCTATTTTATCAATAAATATCTTTTTACTTCTTTCCGGTATTCCAGCGCCTTTTACGTCATAATAAGGTGTATCAATCTTTCTCTGGTTCTCATGAGTCACATGCTCAATATATGTTTTCTGACGTGTAAATATAGCTCTATCCCAAAACGATTCTAATTTCCAGTGACAAAACTTAGATTCATGCACAGGTATATCAACTAAATCTTCAGGCGACGTATCGTCACAGTGTAGGCTGTCAGTATCAGCATATGCAAAACCTGGCTTGTCTGCACCATAAAAATTTTTTTGTGCCGCACGTATGGTAAAATTTCTTGCATATGATGTTATAGCTGAGCCACACGGTATATAACCAGGCTGTTTCTTGTTTTCTTTGATGGGCTTAAACCCTAGAGAGCCATTATCTTTAATGTAAGCAATTTTAAATGAGCTATCGTCAGAAGCCGCTAACTTTCCGTAGAGATTATTCATAAAGAGCTTTGCTAATGTCCGGATGGCTCCTTTTGATTCCTCTTTAATTTTTTTGTACAAATTAATATATTCGTCAAATAGCCCTATCTCTGAATGGAACCAACACCCATCTAATATGACACAGTCGACAAGTTCGTAGTGCTCCTTAAACAATATCCAGTCTATCATTGTTAGAGTTAGAGTAACCTCAGTTGACTTTATTGAGCCATCTGGCATAATTAATTCCTCACAATACCTATTTTGCTCGTCATCCCATACATCGCTTGTAGTCAAGCACACATTGCCTAAATACATAAATGAGTTTTTTATCTGTATAAACGGCAACATGCCATCTTTTAAATAAAATCTACATCTTACACGCACAAAATAATACGCATGTTCCGGCATGTCTGGTATATAGTCACCGCTCCAAAATTTCGGTTTTCCCACTGGATAATAGTTTCCAGAATCAGAATGCATTTCAGATGGATACAACGAGTTGACATCTACTGTTAAACCATTTTTTAATATCCTACCTTGCTTTCCTTCTACATAATAGCACCAACCACCCTTATAAGATCGCTTAATATATTGGCCTGCATTTTCAGCTCCGTAAGTTTTTTTATCTAGTAATATATCATACATATTTGGGAATAATATATTGTAATATTCCTTGTCATATGTACGTTTAAATTCCTTTAAACAACATGAGCCTATAGTTAATGAGTCGTGACCCTGATCGAACATTATTTCAAGAGCTTCTTTTACGACTAATACGTCATTTGCGATGTACTTTTTCTCTTCAGGCGTTATTTCGCACCCTGAGAATCTAAATCCCTTGTATTCCATATCAAGTTTTTTGTGTTTTGTCCCAAAACTTTTGCCAATTTCAGCCACGCTAAATGGTAAAAGCTTCAGGGAGTCACGTATTTCTATTATCTTATTATTCACTTTTATGATAATATTATACCATGCTCCACGATCTGAAATAGAATATTTAAATTCCTTATTGAACATTTTCTTTTCTGACTTCCATTCTATAAGCTCACCTTGTTCTGTCTTTATCTTGAGATAAGCCTGTTTAAATCCTAGATTTTCTATTAAAAATGGTAGCCAGAAAGAACCGTCAAATTTTAAGTTGTGATAGTAAATACATATATTACCCGGAAGCGCTTTTAAATAATTAAACGTATCAAGTATTGAGTGGTGTATTATCACACTTTCAGAATATAACGGAACTACAGCAGAAGCCCATACCTCTGTATACTCTTGATTATCATATACTGTAGTTTCAAAATCTCCGACAAAGTAAGTAAAATCACGTTGTCTCATACGATTCTAAACCGTCTAAAATGTCTGAGACATTAATTACATCCTCATTTGTCATTCCGGGCAAGTCTCCAAACATTGCTTGACAATAAGCTATAATTGCTGAGATGCTATCTCCAAACAGTTTTGAGCGGTTTAGATAGTCTGATAATGATTCTGCATTATTTTCAAGCCTAGTAGCCACTGCATCACGTCCTGATAAGTCTATTGCGTTATTAAGTGCTTGTATAACAATATCAGACACTTTTTTTGGAAAACCTAATATCTGTCTACGATAATTACGGATAACAATATCAACAAAAGATGCTCTAGCTTTTTTAGCTTGTTTTTTTCGTAATTGACCTTTATATGACGCTTCTCTTCTTTCTAGTTTTCTGCCTTCTACACCCGATAAAATTTCGCCCGTATCTTCCACGCTATAAATAGAATAGGAATATAAAATACTCGGTGTGATTTTGCTTAAGTCATTTACCGGGGTATTTCTTATAAGATTCGATACATCTTCATTGTTAAAGACAAACCCTCTTGCCGTCGCGTTTTTAATAAAGCGTTTTATTCTTCTTTCTTGACGTTGTCGCTCTGTCATGTTAAAGCCCCCTTTAATGATAAAGCCCCTACCCTAATAAGGGGGGGCTTTATTTTTAAATTATTCTACAAGTTATGAAATCTTTTCCTTTGTAATTTTTGCTCTCTCTTCGGTACGCCTTAATGCTGTAGTTTTCCTCTCCCTCATCACGCATAACCTCATAAATGTTTTGAAATGATTTCCAAAAGCTTTCTGATCCTGTTACATATGCCTGGCCCTCTTTGTCGATTATGACATACTTTCGATAATCAACCGTATCAGATTTCTCGTTGTGCACATTGATTACGACCCATTTGTCTACATCAATAATGAGATCATTCGATTGTGTGGCTTCGTCCAATTGAATAACGTCGGTTAAATCCGTGTACCTAAGCTTTTCCCTTGCTGTCATTTCCCATGATGCATGTTCAACTATTGCTTTATACTCTGCCATTATTCAACCTCCTTCTTAGCCGCTCTCGGCGGAAGTTCAACAGCGTGTTCGATGAAGGTTTCTTCAGGCATTCCATAAAGCTTTTCACGAATAGTGAGTTCAACTACTGCCGTAGGGACCATTTCAGAAGTTGTGTAGCTATTTCTGAGAATATTCATGACCTTGTCTTTGTTTGTGATCTTCCCTGGAATGATGTATGTTACTTCTTCCAATTCCTTTCCAACGAGATTAGCCGCCATTACTTTTACCTCTGTTAATAAGATTGTTCTTGTTACCATTTTTGCCATTTGTTTTCCCTTTCTGGACTGTCATCTTCAGGCTGAGTAGTCCGTCTCCCAGCGACACCTCATTTGAGGTGTTTCGACTTAAATTTTATTGATTGAAAAAAATTGAATGTCAATGTATTTGCTATTTATATATTTCAAAATTAATAATTCAGGTATGCGGGTGCTTGTTTCACATAAAAACCTGAGTTTATAAACCGTATTTATATATTCGACAATTAATGTCTCCGTATTCTCTTCCCAATACTGATAGCACAGTTTCATATTTTGAGACTCAATAAATTGTCCCACAATCTCATTTAACATATCTACCTCACTATTCTGGCCGGGTGTGGCGGGCCGGCCTATTCAGGAGTTCGGGGCTTCATTTTCTGCCACAATTAGAGTATAGCATATTTTAGTGCTATAATGGTTACAAAAGTGTTACAAAAGTATTACGTTTTCAATCAATTGACCTTTCAAATAATCATGCATATTTTATTCACCTCCTTATCCAGTTCATCGCCATTTTTTCATACATTGCCATCACTTCAATTTCATTTTCCGCAAATTGGTGAGCGTCATGGTTCTATTCTTCTTCGCTGTTCTCGTGTGCTGCGTTGAACTCGTCTTCAACTTCTTCTAGTGCTTCACTGATTGCCTGATCTAACAAGTAGCATCTGATAGTAACGTCCATCCATTCAAATTCTTCATTCAAGAATTTTTCTCCGACTGTTTCCGTATTAGTTCCAAACTCTTCGCAAGCCTCATTTAACAACTCGATGTTATCCATAACATATTCCTGAGCCTGATAGCGATTAAATGTATAACTTCCGCTTGCGTTTCCGGTTACGCTGTCCACTGTCCATAAGTCATCATTAAGTGACTGCTCTAACTCTTCCAAGTCTTCAAATTCTGAGAAGTTTACTTCATTTCTGATATAATCCAAAACGTCATTCTTTACTGCTTCGTTGTAGTTATAAGTTGTGTTTGTCATAATTCCCACCTTTTAACCTTTCTATATATGTATTACGTTTTCAATCCCCGAACTGATTGGCAATTACCATAATTAACTCAGCTATGATAATTATTAATAATATGTTTGTCATCTTACCTCCTTTCAAGCCCCGATTATTTTGGCCTTTCATCTAACGACATCAATATTAAATTCACTTGATAATAATTCTTCAAATTCTGGATCAAGGTGTAGGTATCTTGTTAAAAATTCCTCCGGCGTACAAGGCGCAAGCTCACGGTGTACTTGTTCTCTAATTTCATCAACCATATATGCGGCGATATCATCCAGCATAACTTGATTTACTTCTGACAATTTTTTCATTGTTATTTCCCTTTCTGGACTGTCATCATCAGGCCGGGTAGTCCATCTCCCGACGACACCCCGAAGGGTGTTTCGACTTAAATGTAGTTTTGAGCTAAGTCTATTAATTCATTAAGCAATTTTACATAATCCAAACTGTCTTGTAGTAATATCATATATACATCATTTTCTTTTCCAGCGAGTTTTTCAAAACATTTCGCCTGATATAAAAATTCCACTTCTAATTTATCTAATAAAATACTCAAAAATAAGCTCACATCATTATCATTTCTTAAATATAGATCAATAAGATCAAGCATATGCCTGACAAGATTTTTTCTTCTTCCTTGTTTCGGGTCATCTAGTGGGCTTTCCTCCATTTTACTAACCAGCTCATTAAGTTTATCAAATAATTTAAGTAACATTGTATTCCTCCTTATTTTGTTTTATCTCTTATCTTTATTACATTTATAGTATAGCATATTGATGTTACTATTTCATCACTATTTTTTTACATTTATATTAAGTTATTTTTTTAACAATCGGTGCTAGCTTGAGCCACGTAATGGGTGGAACCTCAAGGGGGGTCTCGACGAGTGGGGGGCCGGACGGTGGGCAATGCAGATGACTATTTTGAGCACGAGGATTT
>OGXI01002033.1_pt1 | contig 15885 bp, 20 predicted proteins | sample 1576221 | NCBI WGS metagenome assembly OGXI01 (sample SAMEA3541523, study PRJEB24748) | human gut metagenome | biome: human gut; feature: human-associated habitat; material: faeces | place: China | collected 2012
ATTTAACTTATAAGTCACAAAATATGCACAATACTGTCAATTGACAACTTATAATCCCTACTAGTTAGCATTATGATTTCCAGAGTGAGGAATATAAAAATCTCTGTTTCTGGCACATAACAGCCCTTAAGATCGTAGCTCGCCATCATGGGGTGTCGGGGGGCGGAGGTTCAAATCCTCTCGTGCCGACCAAAAATCCCTTAAGAACCAGCCTATTATGGCTGGTTTTTTTATGATTGTTTTTTATGCGGAGAAATACCGGGGAATAATTGGGGTAAAACACCTTTAGGCTATTCACTTAGCCTACCACCATCAAAATCTTTCCGAATGTATCCATCTCTTTTTTCTTATGCAGCTAAAACGAAGTCTTGATACTGTTTATTTACACAGATAAGAATAATACTGTCTACAAACGCAGTACAAAAGAAGTGTTATGCGTATTGAGATCTCCATAGCCAAAGACAAAATGACCAAATGCCAAACGGCGCTGTGGACGCGTTAAAGGAAGAATTAACCCAACACATTGGCAAGCGTTATGACGATGTGGAGATGATCGTAAAAGCCACCAGCAACGATAGTTTTTCAGTTAGACATACTGCAGATAAAGATTGAGCTAAAACTTTCGTTCAGGAAACTCTGAATGATACCTGAGAGTCTACTGAAGAGTTGTTTGTTCACTAGTTAGCACGTAGGAAATCATTCAATACTCGCACTATCGGAAGTTCACCAGCCAGTCGTAGCACGTCCTTGCAAACGACGTGCCTACGGTTTCAATCACCTCTCACCATCAATTCTATCAATAATAATTAAACAGCGCCTAGACAAAATAAATAACAACAAGTCAACAACCTCGACAGGATGCCGATGGGATGATGAAGAGATAAGAAAGAATAACTAGTAAAGCCCTAAAACGTCAGCGTTCAGACGCGTTTTTTACTTAACCGGTAACAAATACGTTGTATCATAGCAACATAAAATGATTGTTCTAAATCAGATTAACTCCTCACTTTTGTACAATGTCGCTTACAGGTATACCATGAAATCCGAGACGCTAACTGTCCAACAACTTTTTCAAGACCGCCGACAATACTGCGTTCCATTCTATCAACGTGCCTATGTATGGACTCAGCGAAACCAATGGTCAGCTCTACTGGAGGATATCCTAGAGAAAGCACAATCCCGGCTCTCGGGTACAAAACCAACTCCCCATTTCCTTGGTGCGGTTGTACTGGAACCTCAATCAAAAAAAGGATTATTAGGTGTAGATTCCATACATATTATTGATGGTCAGCAACGATTGACCACTCTTCAATATGTTCTGGCATCCATCCGATTAGCATTACGTGCGACAGATCTTTCCAACTTAGAGCCTCTCATTTCGTCTTGCCTGAAAAACTCAAACGAAGACACAATGCGAAATAAAGAAGTAGAGCGCTTCAAACTGTGGCCAACTTTTCGGGATCAAACTCATTTTATTCAAAGTTTTAATGTTGAAAATATTGACGATATCCGGAATGTATTCTCTGATAGTTTCACGCAGCATGGTACGTTGCGTAAGCATTTTAATCACCCGCCATCACTAGAAGCATTATGTTTTTTTACTGAAGCCTTTATAAAGTGGATTAAAATAGAAAATCACTCACCACGAGAAAATGCTGTAGCATTAATTGAGGCTGTCTTGACGGATCTGAAACTAGTAAGCATATTTCTCGAGGCTGAAGATGACGCTCAAATAATTTTTGAAACATTAAATGGCAGAGGTGCGGAACTTCATGCCACAGATCTTATTCGCAATTATATTTTTATGTGCGCTGAACATGAAAATATTAATGCTGTTGAATTATATGAGAATGAGTGGAAGATCTTTGAAGATACGTACTGGTCAGAAAGACAACGTCGTGGTCGTATTAATAAACCACGCATGGAGTGGCTAGTACATGCGACATTGCAATCAGAAAGGCAACGTGAAATCGATCTGTCTCGTCTTTACAATGAGTATCGTGATTATGTAAGTAAGGACTTGCCTTCACAACGAGCAGATCTGCAAGTAAAGCGCCTCAAACAATATGCATCACAATATAAAGAATTGGTTGGTGGTTTTGGCACAACCCCCATCTCACACTTTGGACATCGCATCGCAGCCTATGATGTGACGACACTTTATCCGCTTGCTTTGTTCATTTCGATAGCTAACATCGCCGATGATGAGAAAGCAGCCATGTATAATGATCTTGTCTCCTACGTAGTACGAAGAGCCGTATGTGGCCTGACGCCAAAGAATTACAACAATGTATTTATGAATGTATTGCGGCACTTGTCTAAAACGGAAATTTCCAGTGTTGAGTTACGTAATATCCTCAATAGCTTAAATGGCGAAGCCTCACGTTGGCCTGGGGACTCAGAATTTCTCAACGCTTGCATCAATGCTCCACTTTATCCTGGCAGGCTCGACGCACCGAAAATGCGCTCAATGTTAACGGAACTTGAAAGAGAACTTTGTCGCCAAGTAAAGACAGAAAAGCCTGATGTTCCAAATCTTTCTAACCTCGATATCGATCATCTTATGCCTCAAAGTTGGTATTCCTGTTGGCCTCTCGAAAATGGTCATATGGTGACAAATTCAGATGCTACGGTATTGAACCAAATTGTTCTGTCTGGAACCGATCTTACCCCTGAACAGCTACTGGTAAGGAAACGGCAACAAGCGATATCTACTTTGGGAAATCTAACTTTGCTTAACCTTAGCGTAAACCGTTCTGTTCAGAATGCTGTATTTCTGAAAAAACGTGATGCTCTCATCGTCCACACCAATCTACGACTGAACATTCCACTTATAGTTAAGGATAAATGGGATGAGGATGAAATCCTGGAGCGGGGTAAAAAGTTGGGGGAAATTGCATTGAAAGTATGGCCAAAACACGATTAATGCAATTAATAAAATGATTATAGCGGCTTTACATTAGTAAGGCCGCTACTCACTATTAAATCCTTTAATTTGCAACAAGAACAGCAGTGTCAGCCCTAGGTTTCGGACTTTGTACCGCTTATCTTGTCTTCAAAAATCAGCTCGCATCCTGCACAGCTCAACGCATTACGTTGTAGATCGGTGTTCTGGTCATTTGTTGATACGCGTACATAGCCAATAAGCATGGTAGCTCCCCCTGACAAAAGCAGGAATGATGCCATTTGCTCGTTATTTCTGCATCTTCATAAACGTTGGTTTGGGAGAAGCGGCAAAACGGGACGTGGGAACAGGGGAAAATCAGATACCGGATATGGTTTCATTTAGTGGTGTGAGGGATTTTTATGGAAAACAACTTTTGCCAGGAGGGTTGATACTCCAGTGGCTGACGATTCCATCAAGTGCAGCAGTCAAAGCTGTAACACTGGATAATGGTAATTATCAGCTGTCAGGCTATAAATGGCCCCAGTCATTTGGTGTCCTGTTTGCTGTGTTTGCCACAAAAGTTTCTGGCTCGACTAACGAAGCATACGCAATCTCAGTTAATCGTCACTCTACCGATGTAATTGTCACCTGGAATGCCCGTAAGGCTGATGATGTCCATATTTTAGGAATTGGGAAATTATGAAAATGAAATGGTCCCCATCTGTTCAGGGATTTTTCTCTGAAAACAACAGCGATATTCCCGATGATGCTTTCGATATTGAAGATGCTCTTTATTATGAACTTATGAATGGTCAGAGTACGGGGAAAATTATTATCAATAGCCCGGATAACTACCCTGTACTTACTGAATATCCAGCGAAGACACATGAACAGGAAATAGCTGAAGCGGAGGGAATGAAAAATATACTTATTGAACAGGCCAACGATTATATGAACAGTAAACAATGGCCTGGTAAAGCGGCTATTGGCCGGCTGAAAGGTGAGGAACTGGCACAATATAATTTGTGGCTGGATTACCTGGACGCACTGGAACTGGTCGATACTTCCGGTGCGCCAGATATTGAATGGCCTACACCTCCGGTAACTCAGGCCAGCTAATCTCAGGAGCCGTCGAAGTGTCGACGGCTTTTACTTCTTTTTTGTAGTCCATCCAGGCAGATAGTTTTTCTTTATCTGTACTGCTGATATCACCAAGCATTAATTCCACCCGCCAGTCAGCTGTGACATTATCGGCATGAGCAAGTAACTGCATTCGCTGATTTTCAGCACGTGCGACATAATCAATCGCCGGAGATTTCAGTACCGGTAAACCATTTTCATCTGACGTGATTAATTTCCCCCCTTCCTGCTGTCCGGCAATTAATTCATTGTATAAGTCTGTACTTATCTCAACAATGTCAGCAGGCATGTCGCTGTTTATACCATCAAAGAAAAAACCATTAGTCGATTTTGAGAAATAAATCATAGATATACCTATACACCGATTGCTACCCAAAAACAGGACCTTTCATATTTGACAATTTCTCCCTGAGATATACCGCCAACAATTATATAGAACTGTGATTTGCTGATATCAGAACAGTTCGCTATGCCCATTGCAGATATACCAGCCACCGACGTTGTATGTGGCACAGCCAACAGCGCAAGTGAACGATTTGGGAATGTTACCGGGTAAGTCACCGTATAGTTTGATGCTCCACTGACAATACCCCACTGAATAATCAGACCTGAAGGGAGTTTTTGAAAACCCGTTGATGAAAGTGAACTGGCAAACGCCGCCATATCCGGAATTTGGTTTTGCCCGTTACCTACATTCCGTTTTGCCGCTTCTCCCAAACCAAGGTATGTGAGAAGACCAGCTACATCCTTTCCACTCAAATTGGTAAGCGTATTGTCCAGCGGTTGTTTACCTGCCAGCGCATTAAGCATTGTCGTGGCAAAGTTCGGATCATTCCCCAGTGCCGCCGCCAGTTCGTTCAGTGTATCCAGTGCCGCAGGTGCAGAACCCACCATTGCTGCAATCGCTGATTTCACAAAAGCTGTAGTGGCAATCTGTGTATTGTTGACCGACTGTGCCGCAGTAGGTGCTGTTGGCGTTCCGGTGAGTTCCGGACTCGACAGCGGGGCTTTTAGTGCCAGCGCATTGTTAATGGTGGTACTGAATTTCGGGTCATTGTTAATGGCTGCGGCAATTTCTTTCAGTGTGTCCAGCGTGGCTGGCGCACCATTAATAAGAGCCGTCAGTGCCGCCTGAACAAATGCGGTGGTCGCAAGCTGCGTGGTATTATTCCCCGCCGCTGGCGTTGGCGCTTTTGGGGTTCCGGTAAACGTCGGACTTTCTTTGGGTGCATACTGTGAATGCGGGTCCGGTGCGGCAAGATGTTTTGCCATCAGGTCATCCACGTACACCTTCAACTCCAGTGCTTTGTCATCCACATACTTACGGGTTGCCAGCACTACAGCAGGGTCGATTTTCAGGGTGATATTGTCCGTGCTGCTGGTAATCAGCACCATGCGCACGGTCTGGGTACGCCCGCTGCCTTCAGCCAGTTGCGGCTTATAGCTTTCCGGGCAGTTTCCCACGGCAATCAATGCTCCGGACTCATCAAACAGGCCCACTTCACGTATCCACCAACCGCCCTCGTTTTCAGGGATCACCTGTTCAGCAATAATCTGGCTGCTGTTCTGCGGGTCGATATAAAGCATATTCAGCGCAGCCCGGCGTTTCTCATTTACCAGTGCCGTCTGCTTTGCGTCCGGCGTTGGCAATACTCCGCCGCCATCGCCCACCGCCATATGGGTAATTTTTAGCGGCACACCGAGCGCGGCGGCGCTGGCAAGTTTCGCCGCGCCAATATCCGTCAGCAGGGTATAAAATTTTGTGCTCATGGATTCACTCTCATTGTGTCAATAACATGGACCGCCCCGCCTTCATGCGCGGTGCCGCCGGAAATAATTGTTTCGTTGATATACGGATAGATCGTGATTTCTTCGCCAAGATAGCTGGCGGCTCCCACCCAATGCGGGCCGCTGGTCTGCAGGTTGATGGACATGCCGATCATGTGACGGCTACATGGTTTGGCATCGCTTATCAGTCGCTCAAGTTCCAGATAGGTATCTTCAGTGATGCCCTGGTCCTGCACGCCGATATCCAGGCGAAACGTGCCCGGTACCTCTCCGGTCTGCCACCACTCAATAATGCGGATCAGAAAGCCGAACGGCTCCACCACCCGCCGCACGGCACTGGTGGTCCCTTTATGCTGATGAATATAAAAAGCATCCTTCACCACCTGGCGCTTGACGCTTTCTGTCCAGCCCTCGTCCCAGCGATCCACAGAGAACGCCCAGGCGAGATAAGGCAGGAAACTGACCGGACAGGTAGCCGGATCCCACAAGTCACGCAGTGGAACCTGCAGATCAGAAATCCCGCTGCAGGTTTGCGCCAGTCGGCGCTCCAGTGGTGTTGAACCCGGTGGCAGCAGACTATTCATCCGTTCCTCCGTTGGTTACGCTCCACTGCGTACATGATGCCGCCTGTGTTTTGTTCAGGACCACATCCGCCAGCGGTGAAGCCAGCTCCACACGCTGCACACCCTCAACATGCAGGGCGGCAAAGATGGCGCTACGGCGAATATCCCGACCAAGACGCGTCTGACTGGCGATGTACTTCTGCAGGCTGGCTTTTGCCGCTGCCATTACCGGCTCTGCTTCCGGTCCCGGATAGAGAAAAATGGTGGCTTCCACGCGATACGGGATGATTTCTGCGCTGCGAACCGTCAGACGGTCAGCCACCGGGCGGACGTTCTCACTGTTCAGAGCTTTTTCCACCACGTCCAGCAGGTCTTTTTCTGCAGTTCCATCGCCTTCGCGGCTAAGGACAGTCAGCACCACCTCTGCAGGTGCCGGGCTGGTTGCACTGGCATCCGCCACCCGACCGTCGGCGCTTCGGGCATGAAATTCATAAGCTGCAGTTGGCCCCGCAACTGAAAGCCCCTCAAAGGCTGCAGGCACACGCAGGCGTAACGCTTCATCGCTTTCCATCACTGCTGCAACGGGCGGCACAGCGTCATTATCAGCAGGCGTCACCGTCAGGCGTTTCACGTTGTAGTTGGCAGCGAGCTGGTCAAGATCGCCGCCCATCGCGTAAGCCACCATCACCGCCTGCGCGGCTTCGTTAATGCGCTGGCGCAGAAGCAACTCACGGTAAGCATTCTCCTGCAACAATTTGGTGACGGGTTCAGACTCCAGTTCCAGCGTGCGGATCACTGCTTCCTGCTCATCTTTCGGATGAAGCGCCACAAATTCGGCCTTGCGTTCGGAAAGCAGCGTCTCAAAGTCCGGCACATCCACAATCTGCGGCGCAGGCAACTGCGAAAGGTCAATCACTGCCATTCTCTGCTCCTGTTGATACTGAAAGGGACACAGGCACACCGTTATTCCGCCGCCCGGTCAGCTCCACCACCATTGAACCGTCAAAATTGCTGTTAATAGTGATGGAATCCAGCGTCAGCCGTGGCTCCCAGCGACTCAGTGCCACATACACAGCCGACATAACCTGCAGGCGTAACGCCGGATTTTGTGGCTGATCTATCAGTGCCGACAGCAGGGAACCATATTCCCGACGGGCAATGCGGCTACCCTGCGGCGTCAGCAGAATATCCCGCACCGACTGGCGCAGATGGTCAATATCAGTAATGGCTTTACCGCTGGTATTGTTCATCCCGCTATAAAGCGTCATACCGGGCCTCCGGTTGTGTCGCCGCCTTTCAGGACGCCAGTATGCTGATGCGCATCAACCACGATCCCGTTAGAACTCATCGCTCCGCCGCCCTGGGTAACGCCACCATTGATCACCACTTCGCTGTTAATGCGCGTGCGGTCAGCCTCCAGTACAAACTCACTGGTTTTCAGGGTGATGTTGTCAGCAGCCTCAATGACCATTGATTTGATGCCCCTGACATACCAGCGCCCGGTGGCGGGTTCGTATTCAAACCAGCCACCGTCAGGATGTTCTGTCACGCAGGCGTCCGCCGACGTCGACGGTGGTGCGAACTGATTCGAATAGACAGCGGGCAGCGCAAAGGCGGTTTCCAGATTGCCGCCCAGACTCAGCAGCACCACCTGCTCACCTTCCGATGGTCGCCACCATGTACGGGCATTCCCGGCACGCAGCGTCAGCCAGTTAATCCAGTTGGTTTCAAGGTCGCCCGTTTTCACCCGGCAAAGCCAGTTTTCCCTGTCCACTTCGGTGACTACCCCTGTGCGGATCAGGTTGGTGATAAGGCGCATGATTTCGGTTAATTGTGCGTTCATAGGGAAAGGTTGCCATCAGGGGAAGAAAGGCGGCAGTGCTGCAACTTGTATCAGTGCTGATACAAAGATCACCCCGCCAGCCATTGCAGAATCATGTCGCGGGTCATTGCCTCAACATCATCATTTACACCCAGCAGGCGGCGCTCTGCGTAACGGACCTCCGGTCCTTTGCGACTGACGCGATCACGCAGGCCGTAATGGTGAACACGGGCAATACGCTGCACCTTGCCTTCAAACTGTACGCTGGCAGAGTCGGCGCTGGCGGCAGTTTTCAGGTATTTTGTGGTGCGCAGCTTTGCAAACATCTGACGTTTGATGCGCCCCTTCTTGCTACGTGCTGTTACCCTGCGCGGTTCATAACTGCTGCCATCTGGATTGCGCTGCATCCTGATATTCTGCTGCTGTGTCCGGCGCAGTTCCTGCGCCAGCTGGCGCATCATGCGGCTTCTCGTGGCTGGTTCCAGATTCGCCAGCAAGGCACTCAGCCAGTCGTCCACCTTCTGCAGTTCAGCCACGTTTCACCGTCCACATTTCTTCAGGTTCATCGGGTTCCGCTACCGCTTCAACGCTCGACACACTGCCGTCAGTGCTGACCAGCACACGCTCCGTCAGTTGCAGGTTCAGGCTGATATCACAGACATCGTTGCGCAGAATATCCACCTCAAAGGTGAATAGCTTTTCCCGTAACGCCGGGTTATTGATGGCATCGGGCTGGTTATCCCTCAGCCACAGCAAAACCGGGGCCATCAGCAGATTCTGGTCGCCGCTGAAATCCTCAATCACCACGTTCAGGGTGTAACGGTACTCCCATGACATGGAGCTGGCCCCCGTGGCAACCAGCGAACCGTTATCCACAAACAGATGCAGTTTGTCCGGGTTATTGCGGACATAAGGCACCGCTTTATTGAGGGCGTGGCGCAGGGATTGTGGTTTGTTCACTGTTTCGCTCCTGACACGCAATAATCATGTCCACTTTGTCTGCACAGACCGCCCAGGCGGCCTCCGTTTCATCCAGCAACGCGTTCAGATCACCGTTAGTGCGCGGCGCTGCCTGATCCAGCCGACACGGCGTCACTCGCGGACAACCACTGACGGTAAGCTGCACCTCCGGTGAGTGCCGGACGTTCCCGCAGCCGGATAATGTCAGCAGGCAAAGGAGTATCAGCCCAGTGGCGTAAATCCTCGTTCTCACGTTTCAGTTCCTCGATTCGGTGTTGTCGTTGTCTCAGCAGCGCGCTGGTCTGTTCTGCTTCGGCATAGAGCCGCGCCTGCTCCCGGTTATTGGTTTCAGTCAGAATGGACAGGCTGATAAGCTGGCTGTTGCTCTTTGCCAGTGCCTGGCTTTTGCTCTGCAGCTCGTCTGCCTGCGTGCTGATGGTCTGGCTGGCATCAGCCAGCCGCCACGTCTGCCAGCCCAGCGCCGCCAGTAATAACGTCAGCACTACCAGCAGCAACCGGTTCATGCTGCTACCTGTTGCGCCATCTGATTACGGGTGATCCAGAAGGCAATAACGGTCAGTAGATAAAAGACCAGGGTAATAGCCCACCCCGTCCAGGCGAGACTTACAACAATCAGCAATCGCATCACCCAACTGGTAAATACGTTTTCTTTTCGGGTAATTGTCTTCAGCAAAGATGCCCTTAACTCCTGCCAGAGCGGGCCATTCTTAATTAACGCAGCCAGTGATACCGGAATTACCGCCCATGTCAGCAAACAGGCTACCCAAACGCCGGACGCTGCCAGTACCGGAAAAATCCCCTGCGGATACACCATTGCTGCGATTAACAGCGCCATCCATAACATCAGAAACAGTCCGCTGATTAATTTCTTTTTCATTTCAGTTTGCTCCCTGTAAACACCAGGCCATCTCCCGCGCACGGCGGTTATCCAGCCCCTGATTAAAAACACCTTTCACATAAACCCAGCGCGGCAACTGTCGGCATGCATCCGCCCAGCGCCGCTGATTGAGCAATTTCACCAGCGTGGAACTACAGGCATTGCCCGTCCCCACGTTGAAGGCAAACGACACCGTAGCGTCATACACCTTCTGCGGCGGCTGTTGCTTCACACACCTTTCCAGCGCCCGCTCCACTCGTAGCACGTTGGAGATCAGCCCTTCAGCTGCCTGTCGTTCCGTAATAATTTTGCCAGGAATGACGCCCGACGTATTACCAATGCCGTCGGTCCAGACACCCGCGCTGCACTGATACGGCTGCAGACGACAGCCTTCGTAATCGGCAATCAGTTTCAGCCCCTCCACGGAGGTGTGAAGCTGCTGAAAACCCGGCAGCGTGGCAGCAATAGCCAGCACGGCCCCGACAAGGCAGCGTTTAACGATTGATGGATTCATAGTCCTCCCGCGAGATCTGCCCGTCGCGCAGAAGCTGGTAGGCTTTGTGTTTGTAGTACCAGTTGATAGCCAGCATCAGCACACCAATCATCAGGCCGCCCAGCGTTGAGGCATCCTTGATGGACAAATCGCCCAGCCAGGCCAGCACAACGGCGATGCAGTACGTGATAAAGGCGCTGATTCGCTCAAGCGTCATAATTCAGTCCCATAGCTGGACGGTCTGCACGGTGGTGGTGGTCGGAATGTCCGGCAGCTCCACCTGCAGCCCGTGAGGTAAAAAGGGGCCATATTCGGCAAGCCCCGGATTTGCCTTCAGTACCTGCTCCGTGACACCCTGCGTGCGCCCGTAATGACGCCAGCAAAGCGCGTCCACCGTGTCATACTGATGCGCACGCACTTTCATCAGATAAGCTCCACTGTGCAGTGCGGCGCATCCTGCACCCGGCTGATGGCCCAGCGGGCGTCACGCCACAAATCACCGCTGGATTCCGCCAGTTCCTCGCCTCGCTTCACACCGGATGCCGTGGCGTCATAGTCCTGGTATCGTTCGTTGAGCATGGCGCGTGCCCAGCAGTAAACCGCGTTGAAATAGTGCTGAATGCGCTCACTTTTGCCGTCCAGCTGTTCCGCCGGAACCTCAGCCAGCGACACATACCCCAGCATCTGCTGACGTCTGCGAAACTCATACAGCTCTGCGTTGACCTCCGAAATTGCCGACAGCGCAACCTGCTTTAAACGAGGCTGCGTCACCGTGCCGTCAGTGCGCATGACACTGCGAAACTCCGACAGGTCCACATCAGGCCAGAACGGCGTATTTCTGATGATTTCCGCCTGTTCCGGTGCCTGTTCTGGCGCAACAAACTTCATGCTGCTTTCTCCTGAAATAGAGGGCGGTGGACGGGGTTTTGATGTGGCAGTGCCTTTCGCCACCCCGTGCCGCCCGTGCGCGGGGGCACGTTCTGTCAGCGGCTGTCATTGCGCAGTCTGCGCTCCAGCTGCTGTTTGTCTTTTTTCACGCCACAGCGGGGATCAAGCTGTAACGCATGGTTGAGATGATTAAGGGCGGAAGCCGGATTGCTTTCACTCAGGACAGCGCCAATCGCTTTATGCAGACGCGCCCGTGACTGGTCCGGCATATCCAGACCGTCTGTCAGCTCCAGCGTCTGCAACAACAGATCGGCATCAAAGCCGGTGGCGGCAAGCATTGCGCTCTGCGCAGCGTCTGCCATTTCCTCTGCCAGCACGGTCTGCACGTTGCGGTTACCCAGCGGCATCACCCAGCCATGACGCAGGGCATGACGCCCGATCTCCAGCGCCCCGGCATAATCTCCGGCATCAATGCGCCACAGCATCACGTACATCAGCACGTCATCCTGTTGAGCGCCTCCGGCAGCCAGGACACCCTCTGCCCAGGCGGCGTACTTCGGCAGCAGCTCCACCTTGATTTCCGCTTTTTTGACCGTGGACTGAACGCCCTTAAGACGGCGGCGGTCTTCCGCCAGTTGCAGCAGCATCAGGTCATAGCCCGATGCGTGGCGAACACTGCCGCCCTCGCGGGCGGCCTGTTCAGCCTGAACGCGCAGGCGATGCTGCCGTGCGGGACTCAGGCTCATGGATTACGCTCCGGTTTCGGCTGCGGCGGCGCTGAAATCACCAATCTGGATGTTTTCCACCAGTGCGGCGCAGCGGTAGTCCTCAACCACATAGGCTTCGTTAACGGATTCAAAGTTTTCAATCCGGTCACGTTTCGGGTTGTCGATAACTGAACGGCGGCGGGTGTCTTCCTGCCAGTAGATGGACAGGTTATCCAGACGGGTGATCAGCAGCGCATTCGGCGGGAAGAACGGCGCACGCACGGCCTGCAGGCCACCCATGCGTTTCTGACTGATGATCATATCGGCAGCCAGTTTTTCACTGTTTTCCTGCTCTTTGTTGACCAGTGGGAAATACTTGTCAGACAACAGTTCACGACCGCAAATCACCACCAGATCGTCATCGTCCTGGTAGACCACGTCGATAAGCTCATTAACGGCATCCATCACCACGGCGTCCAGGTTGGCATATTCGCCACCTTTACCGACTTTCACCGCGCCCGGTGTGGTTTCACCGCCCGTGGTGGTGCTGCCCATGACGTGATCCGGTGCATCCTCACGGATTTTCTGCAGCCAGCCTTTGTTCACATCCTGCAGCAGCGGGTTTTCGCTACGGTTGGAGGTTTTCGCACGCTTCACGCCGTTAAAGCCGATCATGATGCGGTCCAGTGCCTGACGTTTCACGATGGCGTCACGGATACGCACCTGGAAATCCTGAAACTTCGCCCACAGGTCCAGCTTCGCGTAGGTCAGTACCGTGTCAAAGTTGGTCTGCTCGCATTTGTATTCCACATCGACCATCAGCGTAGGATCGACAGGTTCACGCTCTTTCGCGGTGGTGTCAGTGGTTCCGGCAATGGTGCTGCCAACACCCAACCCCAGCAGCTGACCGGACTGCTCAGTCACTGGCGTGACGTTAATCAGCGTCAGGAAAGCGGCGGACTGCTGGATCTGGTCTTCCAGCGTCTGCTGCACAGACGGCTCTACAGTGAACTTGCTGGACAGTTCTTCAACTGCCACACCGTTCAGACGCGCCAGCTGCTGCAGGTAAGCGTTAAAAGCAAAGCGGGTATTCTTCTTCATCGGGTTTTGTGCTCCATCAGCAATTGGTCAGAGTGTCAGCGGGGGCGTTACCGCCTGTTGCACGCTGGCGGTAGTCCTGGCGGCTGTCTTCATGACTCAGCTTGTCCACCAGTTCGTTAAAGGCGGTCTGCTGTGCCTGCAGGGCAGTCTCCAGCTCAGACAGGCGTTCTTCCTGCTCAGACAGGGATTTTTCGGTGCGTGCGCTCAGGTTCTGCTGCTCAGTGGCGACCAGCTCCACGGCCTTATGCACATCAGAGAACCGGGCGTCATCGGACTGCTCTTTTTTGGTAAACAGCGCCGTGACGCGGGCAAACAGGGACGGTTTGTCGTCCTGGATTTCTTCCAGTTCGATCACCGTTTCCTCTGCAGCGGTAAAGAGATTGGCAGGATTCTGCTTGCGGTTTGCCAGTGGGTTATGGGCTGCACTGGCGCTGAATGTCAGCATTTCAGTGCCCAGACTGGCAGGGTCATCAGTGGCAGCCAGGCCGACCAGGTAGGCTTTGCCCGTATCAGCAAACTTCGGGCTGACTTCCATAGAGGTGAATAATTTCTGGCCTTTTTTCACCAGTTCCACCAGGGACTCCGTTGGCTCAACGTCGGCATACAGCGCCATCTTGCCTGCCAGCGGACCTTCCGTGATTTCTTCAGCAAACAGCGCCGTCACCTTGCCGTAGCGGTTAAAGGTGCTGTCCGGCAGATAAGACTTGATGTGCTCAAGGTTAATCAGCGCGGTATACACCGCCGGGTTGTAGCTGGCTGCCATCTGTTCCAGCCATTCACGCTGGATTTCGCGTCCGTCGGTGGTGGCACCTTCCACCCCGATGCGAAAACGCTTTGCTTTCACTGTCATGAGCCGTGCTCCGTTAGAAAAAACTTACTGGAGCCTTATGGTTGCGGTGATGGGGGCAGTGAAACAATGCGCGGTATTTGTACCGACAACCACACAAACCGCAGGCGGGGAAAGCCTTCATTCAAGGCTGTAGGTTTGTGCCATGAACACCACACTGACACCCGCAGATCTCGATCCCCGTCGGCAGGCCATGCTGCTGTACTTTCAGGGATACCGCGTCGCCCGCATTGCTGAAATGCTGGGCGAGAAAGTTGCAACCGTTCACAGCTGGAAAAAACGCGACAAGTGGGGTGACTATGGGCCGCTGGATCAGATGCAGCTCACCACCGCCGCACGCTACTGCCAGCTCATTATGAAGGAGCACAAAGAAGGGAAAGATTTCAAAGAGATTGACCTGCTGGCGCGCCAGTCTGAGCGCCACGCGCGGATCGGCAAGTTTAACAATGGCGGCAACGAAGCCGACTTAAACCCTAACGTCGCCAACCGCAACAAAGGCCCGCGCCGTCAGCCTGAAAAGAATGTTTTCACCGATGAACAGATTGAGAAGCTGGAAGAAATTTTCCATTCCTCCATGTTCAACTACCAGCGCCACTGGTGGGAAGCCGGAAAAACCAACCGCATCCGCAACCTGCTGAAGTCACGCCAGATCGGCGCGACCTTCTATTTTGCCCGTGAAGCCCTGATTGACGCCCTGCTTACCGGACGTAACCAGATTTTCCTTTCTGCCAGTAAGGCACAGGCTCACGTCTTTAAGCAGTACATCATCGATTTCGCCAAAGAAGTCGAGGTGGAGCTGAAAGGTGATCCGATGGTGCTTCCTAACGGGGCCACGCTTTACTTCCTCGGCACCAATGCCCGCACGGCCCAGAGTTACCACGGCAACCTGTATCTGGATGAATATTTCTGGATACCGAAATTCCAGGAGCTGCGCAAAGTGGCTTCCGGTATGGCTATTCACAAAAAATGGCGACAAACCTATTTTTCCACGCCATCCAGTCTGACACACAGTGCTTATCCGTTCTGGTCCGGTGCGCTGTTCAACCGAGGGCGCAACAAAGCCGATAAGGTGGACATCGACCTGTCCCACAGCAATCTGGCCCCCGGCCTGCTGTGCGCAGACGGGCAATACCGCCAGATAGTCACCGTGGAAGATGCGGTGCGCGGCGGCTGTAACCTGTTCGACCTCGACCAGTTGCGCATGGAGTACAGCCCGGACGAATACCAGAACCTGCTGATGTGCGAGTTTGTGGACGATCTCGCGTCCGTGTTTCCGCTCAGCGAGCTGCAGGCGTGCATGGTGGACAGTTGGGAAGTCTGGACCGACTTTCATGCACTGGCCCTGCGCCCGTTTGGCTGGCGCGAAGTGTGGATCGGTTATGACCCGGCAAAAGGTACGCAGAACGGCGACAGCGCCGGATGCGTGGTGGTGGCACCGCCAGCCGTGCCGGGTGGTAAGTTCCGCATTCTTGAGCGTCACCAGTGGCGCGGGATGGACTTCCGCGCCCAGGCTGACGCCATCAAAAAACTTACCGAACAGTACAACGTGACTTATATCGGTATCGACTCAACCGGCGTTGGTCACGGGGTTTACGAGAACGTGAAAGCGTTCTTTCCTGCCGTCCGGGAGTTTGTCTACAACCCCAACGTTAAAAACGCCCTGGTACTCAAGGCCTACGACATTATCAGCCACCGCCGTCTGGAGTTTGACGCCGGACACACCGACATTGCGCAGTCATTCATGGCAATCCGTCGCGCAACCACCGCCAGCGGCAACCGCCCGACCTATGA
>OGXI01002048.1_pt1 | contig 15830 bp, 10 predicted proteins | sample 1576221 | NCBI WGS metagenome assembly OGXI01 (sample SAMEA3541523, study PRJEB24748) | human gut metagenome | biome: human gut; feature: human-associated habitat; material: faeces | place: China | collected 2012
GACTACATTGATCCGCATATTGGAAAAATTGTCCATGACGAGGGAGAGCTTTTGCGTCCTGATCAGAAGGAGAATCGAGAGGCAACCAGATATATTGACCGTGTGACCAATAAGGAAAATCTCGAAGCCAGCAATGAGCTTTTTGCACAGGTGGTGGCGGAGGCTCATAAGCGTGGCATGAAGGTCATTCTGGATGGTGTGTTTAATCATTGCGGATCCTTTAATAAATGGATGGACAGAGAGCGTATTTATGAGAATGCGCCCGGATATGAAAAGGGCGCCTATATCAGTAAGGATAGTCCGTATCACAATTATTTTCAGTTTTTTAATGATCATGCGTGGCCTTATAACAGTGCATATGATGGCTGGTGGGGACATGATACCCTGCCGAAGCTTAACTATGAACAGTCAAAGGAGCTGTTTAACTATGTGATGCATATTGCAGCTAAATGGGCTTCTTTTCCCTATAACATTGATGGCTGGCGTCTGGATGTGGCTGCAGACCTTGGACACAGTCCGGAGTATAATCATTATTTCTGGCAGCAGTTCCGTAAGGCAGTCCGGGATGTGAATCCGGAAGCAATTGTACTTGCGGAGCATTACGGAAGTCCGAGAGACTGGCTGAACGGCAAGGAATGGGATACGGTGATGAACTATGATGCATTCATGGAGCCGGTAACATGGTTTCTGACCGGTATGCAGAAGCACAGCGATGATTTCCGTGGAAATATGCTCGGCAATGCAGACAGCTTCTTACAGGCAATGCGTTATCATATGGCAAGCTTTACGACACCGTCCTTACAGATCGCCATGAATGAGTTATCGAATCATGATCACTCCCGGTTTCTGACAAGAACCAATCATATGGTGGGAAGAACGAATACCTTAGGACCGGAGGCAGCAGAAGTGGGCGTAAATAAGGCAGTGCTGCGCGAAGCAGTTGTCATTCAGATGACCTGGCCCGGTGCACCAACGATTTATTATGGCGATGAAGCCGGAGTATGCGGCTTTACGGATCCGGATAACCGGAGAACCTATCCATGGGGGAAGGAGGATAAGGAGCTTATCCGTTTCCACAAGGAAATGATCCGTATCCATAAAGAAAATGAGGAACTGTTAACCGGATCCCTGAAATTTCTGGATGGGGATTATAATATTCTGGCTTACGGACGTTTTAACCGTCATGCATGCACAGCGGTTTTCCTTAACAATAACGACCACGAAATTACCAGAGAGATAGACGTGTGGTATATTGGTGCTCCCAGGGAAGGTGTTATGCAATGTGTGATGCTGACCACTGCAGATGGATTTGATGTAGAAGTGCATGAGTATCCCATTGTTTCCGGTAAGGTGATGGTGACACTTCCCGGAACGTCTGCAATTGTGTTGAGGTATGAGAAAGCGTAACAAGTAACAGCAGATGGATGAGGTATGAGATGAAATTCCTGAAGAATCTCTATTTGCAATGTATTGAAAGAAAGCTGTCAAATAAAATCACATTTGTTATCGGAGTTATTTTCGTTATACAGGTCGTGATGGTTTTTGTGATGTATTCTTATTCTTATCATATCCGTCGTGAAGAAATTGTTGAAAATAATATACAGATACTGCATCAGGTAAATACAAATTATTTTGCCGGGATTATTGAAGAAATTGATACTGCTTCCATGGAAATCTTCTATGATAAAGTATTTTGGGAGAGAAATGAAGGAACTTCGGTAAATGAGGATAGTCAGATTTATAACATACTGGCAAACCAGTATCATTCCAATAATGATTTGAACAGTATTTATCTGTATTCCAGTGCATCAAATAAATTCTATATTATGGATGAGGCTTCCTTTAACCAGATTCCGGTGAAATCTTCGGCCAGTACACTGTATATATTTAATGGTGACGATTTGCAGAAAATGCCCTGGTATGAGGCGGCGCAGGAAAATAATGGTCTGGCAGTATCACTGGCAACAGAGATCCGGCATAACAATCAGGATATTATCTGTTTTTCACGGTATATGCAGTATCCGTTGAAAAATAATGATTATTATTTTGTGATTTCTTTAAACCTGGGTAAAAGGAAATTTGACACGCTTTGCCGTCAGCTGAATAATGAAAATGAAGAACTGATGATTTTTGATCAGGAAAAGCTTATTTATGACAGCAGTAATCAGTCGGATGAAGTGATAAATGATTTGGCACAGACGATTCAAAAGCAGGAAGCGGCAAATTACTGGTTCACAGCAAAAATCAATTCAAGAAAATACGTGGTCATTGGTGACAGATCTGAAGATAATGGCTGGACCATGTTAAAACTGGTGCCGCAGAATGAGATGATCAGAGATGTCAGGCTACAGTTCCTGACGAACTGTTTTATTGTCTTTCTTATCTTTTCGGCAGGCATTTTCTGTCTGTCCTATATTATTAACCGGACCATGAAACCAATTGAAAATCTGGCAGAAATCATGAGGCATTACCGGCAGGGAAAACGTTATGAGGAACCTGAACTGAGTGGAAGACTCGATGAGGTAGGTACACTGTATTCCAGCTTTGAAAAAATGAATGAGAGAATTAATACACTGATTGAATCGGAATATCAGAGTCAGATTCAGGAGAAGCAGGCCCGGCTGGAAGCATTACAGGCGCAGCTGGATCCGCATTTTCTGTACAATACGTTACAGACGATCAGTGGAATTGCCATAGAAAATAATGTATTAGAAATTGAAGAAATTAATAATTCACTCAGTGAGATTCTGCGATACAGCTTAAACAACAGTAAACAGCTGGTAAAAATTGACGAAGAAGTAAAAATTGTACAGGATTATATGAATATACAAAAACACCGGTTTGGTGACAGGGTAAATCTGGAGATTGATTTGTCCAAAGAGGCTCTTGAACTTCGGGTTCCGGTATTCTTTTTACAGCTTCCGGTAGAAAATGCGATCAAGCATGGTATGGAAAAGTCGGTTCATACTGTAAATATCCATGTTTATGATACGCGGATCAGGCATATTTTTTATATCCATGTGGAAGATGATGGACATGGAGTTACCGATGAACGTCTGGAAGAGATCCGAACGATGCTTCGGGGAGAAAGCAGGACGGAATCTAATGAATATAAACCAAAAGGCCTGGTTAATCTGAATGAGAGAATCAGGCAGCAGTTTGGTTCAGATTATGGTGTATGGATTGATCATATGGCAGAGGGCGGTACACAGGTCGTGCTTACAGTACCAGAAGGAGGACAGGATGCTGAAAGTACTCATAGCGGATGATGAGAGAATTGTGCGTAAAACACTCCGGCTCATTGGTAATTGGGACGAGTATGAAATGGAAATTGTCGGGGAAGCACAGAATGGGATGGAAGCCCTTGAAATGATCGATCAGCTTAAACCGGATATCCTGTTACTGGACATGAAGATGCCCGGGCTTTCCGGAAATCAGATATTGGAGCAGCTGACAGGGGATAGAAAGCGGATACATGTTATTGTGATCAGTGGCTATGATGATTTTGAATATGCCAGAATGGCTTTAAAATATGGTGCAATTGATTATCTGTTAAAGCCTATTAACAGGAATGAATTTAACCAGGCACTGTGTAGAATCTATGAGAATGAGCAAAAATCGAAGATCCAGGGTGTAGAACGTAAAAAGGATGCTTTGGAACAGATTAAAGATAAAATTGATACAAATTACATGGAGGATATTTCTCTTACGAATCTGGCAGAAGCATATTTTATGAACAGCGATGTTTTATCCAGATTATTTAAGAAAAAATATGGTGTTAATATTACGAGTTATATTAATGATGTCCGGCTGACGCAGGCGAAAATTTATCTGACGGCAGGATATAACAGTGCACAGGTATCGGAAATGGTAGGCTATCATGACAGTAATTATTTCAGCCGTGTATTTAAAAAGTATTATGGGATATCTCCGACACAGTTTGTAGATGAAATGAATCATAGTTGAAGGAAAGGGTCATTTGAAAAAATGATCCTTTTGTCGATTTTGTCCTAAAAACAGTCGAAAATGTCTATGTCATGATGCATAATTAACAGATATGATATAACCATGAAAGGCAATTTCAAATGTAAAGAGGAGGGTTACAAATGAAAAGTAAAAAATTAATATCACTTGGTATCATGGCAGCAATGCTTACAGGAATGGTATTGACAGGCTGTGGACAGAGCCAGCAGGCAGGGGAAACAACGCAGGGTTCATCGGAAGCGACAGAAACAACAGAATCAACATCAGCAGAAAGTACAGCAGCATCCGGTGAAACGGTAGAATTGGAATTCCTGTTTGGAGATCCGAACAGAACGGAGATTTTCAGCAGAATTGTGGATGATTTTAATAACAGCCAAAGTGCTGTTCATGTGACATTTAATGCGACAGGAACCAATCATCTGGAAGAATTAATGACAAGACTTGCAGCAAATGATGCGCCGGATATGACCAGCCAGTTACAGGGGTATGAACTGGCAAGCTATGTGGAAGCAGGATATATCAAAGACATTAAAGATGAGCCATTTATGAAATATATCCGTGATACAGAGCTTGATACGGTTACCATAGACGGTGGGGTATATGGTATTCCGATGGACACACAGGCATGGGGTGTATTCTATAATAAAGAGTTATTTGATAAGGCAGGTATTTCAGAAGTTCCGACTACGGTAACAGAATTAAAGGACTGTGTAGATAAGCTCAAGGCAGCAGGAATTACACCATTTGCAGCAGGGTATGCCACGGAATGGACAATTGGCCAGTTCCTTGGTTATGGGGCATCTTCAATCCTGACTCCTGCAGCAGTAGAACTGGGAGATAATTATAAGAAAGGAAACTGGACCTTTGACCAGCCGGGAATTGATCAGGCGTTTGACGTATTGGATCTGGTTGGTGATAATACCCAGGACCGGCCTTTTGATACCGATGTGTCCGGACAGTATGCAACCTTTGCCAAGGGAGATGCAGCCATGATGCTTCAGGGTAACTGGTCTATCTTACAGATCAGGGAATTAAATCCGGATATTAAGATGGGTATGTTTCCACTGCCAATTTCAGATAATGCAGATGATTTACTGTTCCCTAAGCAGTATGGATTTGTAATTAATGTTTTAAAAGCATCGGATGAAGATCCGAATAAGGCAGCAGCAATTAACCAGTTTATGGAATATTTTTTAAATCCTGAAAACGGAGGCGGATATTATTACGATGAAATTGGTGTACCTACGGCAAATGCATTAGCTGAGCCTAAATTAGATGAGGCATCTGAAATTCTGCAGCAGTATTTGGAGAATGAGAAAACCGTGTTTACTTATTATGCATATGAACCTGCGGGATTTGATGCAGAATCCTGGAAAGTAACGGTAGAGTACCTGAATTCCGGTAATAAGGATCACAAGAAGCTGATTCAGAATTTTAATGACGCATTTGATAAATATGCAGATGCATTAGAATAAGTTTTATGAAAAGACTGCAAAATTAAAGTTCATATTATTTGATTTTGCAGTCTTTTTCAATAGGAGACGGACATGAAGAGTAAGAAAAAAAGAGTAAGAGAAATCACAGATTATATTAAATTTGTATTTCCTATGTTGATTTTATATATTTTATTTTTTATCCTTCCACTGTTTCAGACAATCGGTTACTCTTTTACAGATTACAATGGAATAAATCCCAAAAAAGAATTTACGGGTCTGACTAATTATTTCGATGTATTTCAGGATAAATGGTTTTATAATTCAATGGCATTTACCGGAAAGTCCGTATTATTAATGATTTTGCTGGCCAATGTATTAGGCTTTCTTTTAGCACTGGCTTTGAATACAAAAATAAGAAGCAGAAATATATTGCGTGCAATTGTATTTTGTCCATTTGTTTTCAATAATGTAACAGTTGGATTTATCTGGCAGTTTTTACTGGGAAGATTCATGACAGATCTGTATCCACTGACCGGTTGGAAGGTATTTAACATTGGATGGCTGTCCGATAACCGTCTGGTCTTATACTCAGTGGTTTTTGTTAAGCTATGGCAGAGCATAGGTTATTTTATGGTTATTTATCTGGCAGGATTACAGCTGCTTCCGCAGGATCCGCTGGAAGCAGCTGTAATTGATGGCTGTACAGGTATTAAGATGATTCGTTATATTACAATACCGTTAATGAAGCCAACAGCATTTGTATGTATCTTTCTGGCAATTACAGAGAGTCTTAATATGTTTCCGTTGATTATGAGTTTGACGAATGGTGGACCGGGTCATGCCTCAGAAAATATATCTTTGTATATTTATAACGAAGCTTTTAAGAGCCACAGGATGGGATACGCTTCGGCGCTGGCCGTTATACTTACCATTATTATGACCATAATTGCCGGTCTGCAGATGAAACTGACAAGGGAGGATGCAGGATGAAAAAAGAAAGAAAAGTCAATATGATTCTTGCCATCGTGCTTTGGTTAATATGTATTGCCATGTTCCTTCCGATGGTATTTGTAATTATTAATTCCTTTAAGACCTTTGGACAGGTAGTCATGGAACCACTGGCATTGCCGGAAGAGTGGAATCTTGATAATTTTAAGGAAGTCATGAGAACCGGAAATTATCTTAAGGTTTTTGGAAATACGATCTACTTTGCAGTGGTGAGTGGAGTTATCGTGATTGCACTGGGGGCTATGGCAGGATATAAGCTGGACAGAATGAATAATCGTATCGGGGAAATCACATCAATTGTATTTATGATTGCAATGATGCTTCCGTTTCCGGTTATTATGATACCACTGGCAGTCGTTGCATCAGATCTTCATATTTCCAACAATCTGACATTGGTGTCGGTATTGAATGCAGGATTTTCCTGTTCACTGGCCGTGATTATGTATAAACAGGCGGTAAATTCCATTCCGAAGGAACTGGATGAGTGTGCCTATATGGATGGGGCAAGCGGATATCGTTTCTTTTTCAGGATTATTTTTCCATTATTAAAACCGATTACAGGAACAGTCGCTGTATTATATTTCATCCGGTACTGGAATGATTTGATGCTTCCTATGATCCTTATTTCCAAAAAGGAGTTATACACTATTCCGTTGTCACAATTATCTTTTTATAACCAGTTTACGCAAAACAGATGGAATCTGCTGCTGGCCTCCGGCCTTATGGCGATTATACCTGTTGTGATCATTTATTTATTTGCACAGAGAACCATTATCAGCGGTGTCGCAGCCGGTGCAGTGAAAGGATAGAGAAATGTATAAAGAGACCAGAATGTCAGAAGTAAAAATAACAGACGGATTAATACATAAAAAGCGTAATATAGTCGAAGAGAAAACAATTCCCTATATCCGAAAGGCATTAAACAATGAGCTTTGCGGTGTTGAACCAAGTGGAGCATTTGAAAACTTCCGGATCGCAGCCGGGGAATCAGACCGCAATTTCTATGGTCTGGTGTCACAGGACAGTGATGTATTTAAGTGGATGGAAGCCGCTTCTTTGAGTTTACAATATGAAAATGAGGAAATGCAGACTTATTTAGAGGAAGCAATTGATTTATTGGACCGGGCACAGCAGAAAAATGGATATCTGAATACTTATTATATCATTCATGGACTGCAGGACCGCTGGCACTATCTTAAGGAATCCTGTCAGTTATATTGTGCAGGACATCTGATTGAGGCAGCGGTATCTGCCTACCAGACAATTCAGAATACGAAGCTGCTTGAAATAGCAAGGGCCTATGCAGATTATATTGACTATAGCTTCGGAATAGAAGAAGGCAAGATTCACGGATATGACGGGCATGCGGAAATCGAGCTTGCACTTTACCGGTTATATGAGGAAACAGATGTAGAAAGATACAAATTATTAGCAGACTATTTTGTCGAGGAACGTGGGAAAAAACCATATTTCTTTTCAAAAGAGAATAGAAATCAGAATGTACGGAATAATCTGGTTTATGAACTGGAGGAAAGTAATTATCAGCATTCGCAGTCTCATCTGCCGATTCGGGAACAGACAGAGCCGGTAGGGCATGCCGTAAAGGCAATGTATTATTATACTGCAGCCGTTGACAAAGCGAGACTGAATGAGGATAAGGAGCTGTTTGCACATATGTGTAAGCTGTGGCAAAGCGTCGTATCACAGAAAATGTATCTGACAGGTGCGATTGGGGCATGTGCTTATGGAGAGAGCTTTTCTTATCCGTATGATCTTCCGACCGATCTGATGTATGGAGAAACCTGCGCCGCAATTGGCCTTTTCCTTTTATCCTATCATATGCTTCTGGTAGAAACAGACAGCAGATACAGTGATGTCATGGAGAGAACCTTATACAATGCGATTCTGGTTGGAATGTCGGAGAGCGGAACAGAGTTCTTTTATACGAATGCACTGGAGATTGATCCACGGAAATGTGAAAAGAGACAGGATTATTCCCATCTGAAGGCAGAACGTCAGACATGGTTTGACTGTCCGTGCTGTCCGCCTAATATTGCAAGGCTGCTTATGGGAATGAATAAATACATCTATACCGGGGACAGAAATGAACTGAATGTTCATTTATTTATTGGAAGCAGCATTCAGAAAGCCGGCTGGAGTGTGCGTCAGGAGACCGTGTATCCGGATAATGGGAATGTGAAATTCTATGTGAAAAAAGATAATTCCGAAAAAGGTACTTTCAGAGTGAGAATCCCGGAATGGTGCAATCATTATGAGGTATCTTTGGACGGAGAGAAGCTTAAAGGAATCATCCGGAAGGGCTATCTGGAAATTACGAAAGAAGACTGGAGCAAAGAGAGTGTACTGGAAATCTGCTTTGATATGGTGCCTCAAAAGGTTTACGGAAGTCTGAAAGTAAGCTCCCTCACAGGAAAGACAGCTGTTACGTGTGGTCCCCTTGTATATTGTGCAGAAGAAGCAGATAATCAGGAGCTCCATACTCTTTACATAAAAAGAGAAGGACAGGTCTGTCACGCAGACGGAAGGTTAATTGTTGATGGTTATCGTGCAATAGAACGGAATACGGGGCTGTATGGAGAGCAGTCACCGGATTATGAAGAAATTAAAATCTGTCTGGTGCCGTATTATTCGTGGGGGAACAGAGGTAAAGGAGCCATGACTGTATTTTTGAAGGAGAGGTGATTGTAGAATGAAGCATTCACAAATGCAGATCGAGGACTGCTTTTGGAGTCCGGTTATATCCAAAATGTGTAATGAAATTATACCTTATCAATATGAGGTATTAAATGATGAAATAGAAGGGATTCCGAGCAGCCATGCAATTGAAAACTTTCGCATTGCATCCGGACAGAAAAATGGTAAATATGTGGGTATGCTCTTTCAGGATAGTGATGTGGCAAAATGGATTGAGGCAGCAGCTTATTCCTTAAAAGTGAATGATGATCCTGAAATCCGGAAGAAAATCGAAGATGTGATTGATCTCATAGAGCAGACGCAGCAGGAAGATGGATATCTGGATACATACTATATCTGTGAAAAACCGGATCAGAGGCTTAAGAATATTGCACATGGACATGAAATGTACTGTGCGGGACATTTACTGGAAGCAGCGGTCGGATATGCGGAGGTTACCGGTGAAGAACGGTTTCTGCATATCATGGAACGATATATAGAATGGTTTATGGATCGGATTGGCCCGGATGAAAATCAATTGCATATTTATCCTGGACACCCGGAGCTAGAGCTTGCTTTGTATAAGCTGTATCAATATACCGGAAACGATCAGTATCTGGAATTTATGAAATATATTCTGATGGAGAGAGGAAAGCAGCCCTCTTTTCTATTGGAAGACTCCGGCTATGGAGAGCAGTATCATGATAAATGGTTTGCTCTGGAATATCATCAGGCACACAAGCCGGTTCTTGAACAGACAGAAGCCGTCGGGCATGCAGTCCGGGCAATGTACCTGTATTCCGGTATGGCAGATCTGGCAAAAGCATCCGGGGATGAGGCACTTTTTAATGCGTTAAAGGTGCTCTGGACAGATGTAACTACTAAGAAAATGTATATTACAGGGGCGATTGGTTCTGATGAGCATGGCGAAGGGTTTTCGATTGCGTATGATCTGCCAAATGACCGTGCCTATGCAGAAACCTGTGCTTCTATCGGATTGTTTATGTGGGCACGCAGAATGCTTAAACTGGAATGGAACAGCAATTATGCGGATGTGATGGAGGTAGCACTTTATAATGGAATATCAAGTGGCATGTCCGAAGATGGAAAACAATATTTTTATGTAAATCCTCTTGAAGTAAATCCGGCTAAGGTTCACCAAAGATATGATATGAGACATGTCCGGTCAAGCAGAGTGACCTGGTTCGGGTGTGCATGCTGTCCTCCGAATGTGGCGCGTATTCTGACTTCATTGGAGAGATATAATTATGATATAGCGGATGATTTCTGCAGTATGGCAATCCATTTGTATCTATGCGGACGGATCATCATGCCGGATGATAGTGTATGGAATATCACGGGATCATATCTCACAGATGGAAAAATAGAAGTTTCCTATACCGGTGAAGAGAAGGACTTTACGTTAAAATTAAGAAATCCCGGTTGGAGTACAGGGACAGAAATCAGAATGAATGGTCAGCCGGTTGAAGCAAAACAGGAACAGGGATATTTTTCTGTTTCCAGAAAGTGGAAAGATGGAGATAAGCTTCAGTTAAAGTTTGGAATTACTGCACAATTGGTATACGCCAATACCTGTGTGGAAGACGATGCAGGTAAGGTAGCTGTTATGAGAGGACCGGTTGTATTCTGCCTGGAAGAAGCGGATAATGGTAAGCATTTATCAGAATTAATGATTGAGTCAATCGACAGTCAGTGTCAGGACAGTGTGATCTTAAAGGGATACCGTGAGCATACGGAAGATCATAAGGCACTATATTCCACAATACCGCCCCGGATAGAAGAAACATCCATAAAGGCCATCCCCTATTCCCACTGGGGAAATGCAGGGGAAGGAGAGATGAGAGTCTGGGTAAGAAAGGTTTCGACTTTTTAAAATTATGATCTTGCGTTTTAACAGATGATATGGTATATTCTATTATTGTCAGGACTTCGTGAGCAATATGCTCACGAGACTGTATGGATGGATTCCCGAGTGGCCAAAGGGGACAGACTGTAAATCTGCTGCAAATTGCTTCGGTGGTTCGAATCCACCTCCATCCATTTGAAGTCTGCGTTGCGGATTTCAACCTATGCATCAATGAGGTTAATGGAACAGCACTTGTGCGTATGTCCATGATCTAAACCGAGATGCATATTGTGGCGTCTGCAGGTGTGGCGGAATAGGCAGACGCAAGGGACTTAAAATCCCTCGGTGGCAACACCGTGCCGGTTCAAGTCCGGCCACCTGCATAAAATTGGAAATGCTTAGAATGTTGACAACAATATTCTAAGCATTTTTCTTACTACCGAAAAGAATTGTTTGTGTATTTGACGGAGGAAAAGCATGACCGAGTTACAGCAACAGTTATTTGCCCTGCAGGATGAAACGTATCGGGAGTTTCACAGTAAGCTCATGCCGGATATCAATAAGGAAGCAGTGATTGGAATCCGGATTCCAGTGTTAAGAAGGTTTGCCGGAGAGTTTGCGAAGAAGCCGGAAGCCGGGGAGTTTTTGCAACAGCTTCCACATCAGTATTATGAGGAAAACAATCTTCACATGATGCTGATTACTGCAGAGAAAGACTATGAGAAATGTCTGGCAGAAGTGGAACGGTTTGTACCTTATATTGACAACTGGGCAACCTGTGATCTGCCGGCACCGAAATGTTTTGCAAAACATAAGCAGGAGCTGTTTCCCCGAATAAAGGAATGGATTGCTTCGGAAGAGACTTATACGATCCGCTATGGAATCGACCTGCTTATGGCGTTATATCTGGATGAGGATTTTAGACCGGAATATCTGGAACTTGCGGCATCTGTAGCTTCGGAAGAATATTATGTGAAAATGGTGATTGCATGGTACTTTGCTACGGCCCTTGCGAAGCAATGGGATGCAGCAATCCCTTATATCGAGCAGCGCAGGCTCCCTGACTGGGTACACCGCAAGACGATCCGGAAGGCCATTGAAAGCTACCGGATTACGAAGGAGCAGAAGGATTATTTAAGGACATTGAAGTGAGATTCAAATAAAAGTGATGTTGGAGATATGGAATTGATTAATGTGATAATACGGATTGAGAGTTTGAACAGAGGAGAACAGGAGGCTGGTTATGACACGTGAAGAGGTATTGGAGTATGGTCTATCCTTTCCGCTTACCTATCAGGAGGCGCCATTTCATGATCCGAACTGGCAGCTGGTCCGGGTGAAGGGTAGTAAAAAGGTTTTCTTATGGACATATGAAAGAGAAGGCTGCCTGAATATCAATGTAAAGCTTGATCCACAGTGGAAGGATTTTTGGAGAAGTGCATATCCTGGAAGTGTTGTAGCTGGATATCATCAGAATAAGGAACACTGGAATACACTGATTCTGGATGGAACCATTCCAGAGGAGGATGTGAAGCGCATGATTGCAGAAAGCTATGAAATTGTTACGGACAGCCCGACAAAGCGGATCTATGAAGCAGTAAAGAAGATTCCGAAGGGGCATGTGGCTACCTATGCGCAGATTGCGGAGCTGGCCGGGGAGAAAAAGATGGCAAGGGCAGTGGGAAATGCCCTGCATAAGAATCCGGATCCGGAAAATATTCCCTGCTTCCGCGTGGTGAATTCGAAGGGAGAGCTATCCGGAGCATTTGCCTTTGGAGGAGAGGGTGAACAGGCAAGACGGCTTCGGGAAGATGGGGTTATCGTAGAAAATGGGAAAGTGGATCTTGATCAGTTTAGAATTCAGATTGATCCGGTTACTTTGGAAATAAAAACAGCTGATTCTTAATTATTACTTAATTTTTAGCATTCATGTATATATGTTCCGGGAAATAAGGTATAATAAACAACATCAAATATCGTGAACGCCTGAGAGTGGCGAATTGATTGTTAAATCCAAGCTTTTAAAGAGATAGCTTCTCATAGCTCCTTAAGTGGGAACATGTGATGGTATTTCTGTGAAAAGATGGCGATAATCTATGTGAACGGAAAATGAGAGGAAAGGTCGATAGGGATAGGAAATTGTTCGTATCATTCTTTTTTATTACTTTTTTCGTGATTACATTAGGTTTATTTTACTTATTGCCGGGAAAGTGGCGTGTTGCATTTCTCTGTCTGATGAGTTGTTTGTGGTGCGCATATCTGGATATCCGGTCTTTGTTTATCTTAGTTGCAGGGATGCTATATTGCTATCTGGGAGGAATCCTTCTGGATTGTCATAGGGCTCTTGGGAAGGAGAGCTTCGTTAAAAATCAACCTGCAAATCCCCAAACCGATCAATCTGTGGAAAGCAGAAAATGGCTGTTGCTTCTGCTTGTGGGATTCTGTGTTTTATGGATCACCGTTTATAAGTTTGGGACTTATGTTTGTGCCCGTTTCGGTATCCAGGTGCCGGAATCCATTCTGACGCAGCTCGTGATGCCGATTGGATTTTCTTTTTATCTGTTTCAGATCATTTCTTATTTTGTGGATATTTATCGTGGAAATGCAAAGGCAGAACGGAACTTCTGGAATCTGGCACTGTGGCTTTCTTATTTTCCGAAGCTGGTCAGTGGACCAATTGAGCGGGAGCATGATTTTCTGCCACAATTACAAAATGTCCGTAAGGTAACATTCTGGAATACCGGACGGATATCCGTTTCCCTGTCGTATGTCTTATACGGATATTTTTTGAAGATTGTGATTGCGGACCGCCTGATGCCGATGGTGGACCGGATCTTTGATAATCCGGGAGGATTTGACAGCTTTTTCCTGATTTTAGGCGCGGTTTTGTACACGTTCCAGATTTATTGTGACTTTGCAGGATATTCTTATATTGCAGTCGGACTGTCAGAATTGTTTGGAATTCATCTGACAATGAATTTCAAAGAGCCCTATACGGCACAGTCCATGACCGATTTCTGGCACAGATGGCATATCAGCTTAAGCTCCTGGCTGCGGGATTATTTATATATTCCGCTTGGAGGAAACCGAAAGGGAATTGTCCGTAAGGTCATGAACAATATGATCGTATTTCTGGTGTGCGGAATGTGGCATGGAGCGGGCTTAAACTATATTGCCTGGGGACTGATTCATGGCTTTTATACTTCGATGGAAGCGGTGAAAAAAGACCGGAATAAGAAAACAGGAAAGATGGTTCCCGGAAAGAAAGGAAAATGCGTTTTCTTCCTGCAGGCAGCGGGTGTGTTTTTGCTTGCGGCCTTTGCATGGATCTTTTTCCGGGCGGGAAGTGCCAGTGCTGCACTGCGGTATCTGTCCGGAATTATTCCTATGCATCTGCAGTTCGCGGATTGGAATGAAATGTTTCTCACTGTTTTTGAAAAAAATATTGAATTCTGGCTGGCATTCCTTGGAATTGTGATGGTTAGTGTCGGAGATTGGGTGTCATCCCGTAAGGGAGTTGTTTTTCCTGAGCTTCTTCAGCAAAAAAGCTCAGGAGTGCGTTATGTGTTTTTCGTTGTAATGATTCTGATTCTGTTTGTATTTGGAATTTATGGACCGGGATATGATACCGGACAGTTTATTTATATGCAGTTTTAGAAGACGATTTTGTCTGAAAATGGTATTGCATCGTGAAGTCTGGAAGATAGTGCGATGGATGATGGAAGGAATTGTAGAGGTGAAGGGTATCTGGTATCAGATATAAATGGGAAATAAAATGAGCAGTTTTATTAAAAAATTTAAAGATAAAAAAATAGTGATCCGGGTTCTGGCGATATTCGCACTGATTTTTGGGATTTCTGTGTTGTCAGATATTTTACAGATCAAGTCGGATCATGGTATTAATCAGAACCGTGGACTGTATTTTCAATCAGAAGACAGCATTGATGCAGTTTTTCTGGGAACCAGTCATATTCATTGTAATGTGAATACGGCACTTTTGTGGGAAGAATATGGTATTGCTGCATATGATTATAGTGGTGCGGAGCAGCCCTTATGGATGACCTATTATTATTTGAAGGAATTTTACAAGTATCAGGATCCGAAGGTTGTGGTGCTGGATCTGTATGCGCCTGCACGGTTTAAAGAGGATTATCAGTATACCTGGATTTCGGAAAATATTTATGGAATGAAATTTTCCCTGAATAAAATTGCCATGCTCTGTGCCAGTGTAGAGCCGCAGTATTTTCTTAACTATTTTCCTTCTTTTGCAGTATATCATGGAAGATATGATGAACTGGAGGCTGAGGACTTCACGCAGCTTTTCTGGAATGAGAATCAGCTGCAGAGCTTTAAGGGATATACTCCATACTGGAAGCATATCAAAGCAGAAGAGGCAGCAGATCCTTCAGGAGTTCCGGGTGGCTTAACACCAAAGTCGGAAAAATATCTGCGGAAGATCATGGATTATATGCAGAAGAAGGATGCAAAACTGATTCTGATTGTGGCACCCTATGCAGTTGCTCCTGAAGACGAGGAAACGTATCAGCAAATCCGTATGGTGGCAGATGAGTATGGTGTTGAGCTGATCGATTATAATCAGAAAATGGAATTAAATGTGGAAGAAGATCTGAACGATGCTTCCCACCTCAATTATTGGGGAAGCTGTAAATTTACAGAAATTCTGGGAGACGATCTGAAGCAGTGGGTAGAGCTTCCGGATCATCGTGGAGATGAGGCATACCAGTCCTTTGAGGAGCATGCAGAACGGATCAATGAAGAAGTAGAATATGTAACTATTCAGAGCCATGCAAATTATGACAATATGGACGTCGAATGCTCGC
>OGXI01002049.1_pt1 | contig 15824 bp, 12 predicted proteins | sample 1576221 | NCBI WGS metagenome assembly OGXI01 (sample SAMEA3541523, study PRJEB24748) | human gut metagenome | biome: human gut; feature: human-associated habitat; material: faeces | place: China | collected 2012
ATATCACTACAAAAGCAATCAGGCACGACTCTGATTTTGCAGAATTGATGTACAAGAGAATATATGCCATGTTAATGCGTCATCAGATTCGGAACGTACAGGAAATCCAGGTGGATTGCGACTGGACGGCAAGTACCCAGGATTCGTTTTTCGGGTTTTGCCAAAAATTACGGAACCTATTGCAGGCAGACAGTTTATCGCTTAGCGCCACCATACGGTTGCATCAGTTGAAGAAAAAGGTTCCTCCGGTGGACAAGGGAGTTTTGATGTTATACAATACGGGGTCGATTTACAATCCGGAAACAAAAAATTCCATCCTCAGCTACAAAGATGTGGAAGCCTATTTGAAATCCAACATAACATACGGATTGCCTCTCGATTTTGCATACCCGACTTATTCGTGGGGAATTTTGATGGAAGAAAGGAATTTTAGGGTAATTCTGCACGAGGTGAATTTCTCGGATACACTGCGGTATAAAAAGATGACCGGTGGAAATTATTTGGTTTTGCAAGAGCATTATTTAGAAAACCATCATATCCGTAAAGGGAATATCATTCGTCTGGAAAATTCCACATTCAGCGAAATTATGCGTGTCAAACGGCTCATTGCATCTAAAATGGCATCAGAATCCGGCAATACGGTTCTTTACCATCTTGATTCATTGAATCTATCAATGTTTGAAGAAAAAGAAATTAACCAAATATATACCCCAATTCCATGAGATATCTTTTTTCAATTCTTATCGTCCTAATTCCGGCATGTCGGCTTTCTTTGGCTTGTGGTCCTTATGACAGATCATATACACCGGATGAGTATCATACATTTCGTATTTGTGGAGAAAATATGTCAGGAGATAACATAAAAGGTTGGCGCTACTCCTGGCGGGAAAATCCCCAAATGGACAACTCATGGCTGCGGCAGATGGTGAGGCGCTGCTTAAAGAACTTTGGAAGCAGGGAATTCCGGCGGCCTTAATCGGAACAACCAATGCAGGCAATGACAAGATCATCTGCAATGAGGAAGAAGTCCGTTTCCTGGATAAACCGGGACAGGATGAGATTTACAGGGTGTTTGAATAAGGAAAACAATAAGAATCAGGAGGATTTGAGAAGTGATGAGAGAACAGATTTTAGCCATTATCGAAAAGAACAGCCGCATTTCCGTAAAGGAGCTGGCGGTGATTCTTGGCGCAGAGGAAATTGATGTCGCCAATGAATTGAAAGCTATGGAAGAAGAGGGTATTATCTGCGGCTACCATACCATGATCGACTGGGAAAAGACGGACATTGAGAAGGTAACTGCATTGATCGAGGTACGCATTACACCACAGAGAGGTCAGGGGTTTGATAAACTGGCAGAACGCATTTACAAGTATCCGGAGGTAAACAGTGTTTATCTGATTTCCGGCGGCTATGATCTCCTGGTATCTCTTGAGGGTAAGTCCTTAAAGCAGGTATCGAGCTTTGTATCCGATAAGTTATCCACACTGGATGGCGTATTAAGCACCGCTACCCATTTTGTTCTTAAGAAATACAAGGATCATGGAACGATTTTAGGCAAAAAATATGAAGACACAAGGGAGATGATTACGCCATGAGAAATCCGTTATCCGACAGAATTGTAGAGATTAAGCCTTCGGGTATCCGTAAATTTTTTGATATTGTAAGTGAGATGGATGATGCCATTTCGTTAGGTGTAGGTGAGCCCGATTTTGACACTCCATGGCATATCCGGGATGAGGGGATTTATTCGCTGGAAAAGGGACGTACTTTTTACACCTCCAATACCGGTCTTAAGGAATTACGTCAGGAAATTGCTGCATATCTTCAGAGGACACAGGGGGTTACCTATGATCCGATGAAGGAGGTCATTGTGACCGTAGGTGGATCGGAGGCAATTGATATTGCACTCCGTGCCATGATTAATCCGGGAGATGAAGTTTTGATTCCGCAGCCCAGCTACGTCTCCTACGAGCCGTGTGCAATTCTGGCCAATGCAAAGCCGGTGATCATCGAGCTTAAGGAAGAAAATGAGTTCCGGCTGACCGCACAGGAGCTGCGTGATGCGATTACCGATAAGACAAAGGTGTTAATTCTTCCTTTTCCGAATAATCCGACCGGAGCCATTATGGAGAAGAAGGATCTCGAAGAAATCGCAGAGGTCATCCGCGAAAAGGATATCTTTATTATTTCTGATGAAATTTATGCAGAGCTTACCTATAAAGAGAAGCATGTTTCCATTGTCAGCCTTCCGGGAATGCAGGAGAGAACCGTATTAATCAATGGATTTTCCAAGGCCTATGCGATGACCGGATGGAGACTTGGTTATGCGGTTGCTCCGGAGCCGATTTTACAGCAGATGTTGAAGATTCATCAGTTTGCGATTATGTGTGCGCCGACCACAAGTCAGTATGCAGCAGTGGAGGCGTTGAAAAACGGGGATGAAGATATCGCCATGATGCGTGAGGCATATAACCAGAGAAGAAGATATTTAATGCATGCCTTTAAGGAAATGGGGCTGCAGTGCTTCGAACCTTATGGAGCCTTTTATGTATTTCCCTGCATTAAGGAGTTCGGCATGACGAGTGATGAATTTGCAGAACGGCTTTTAAGGGAAGAAAAGGTTGCCGTTGTACCGGGTACGGCATTTGGAGACTGTGGAGAAGGCTTCTTACGGATTTCCTATGCATATTCCCTGGAAAATCTGCAGATTGCGATGGAAAAGATTGAGGCATTTATCAAACGGCTTCGCGAAGAAAAACGATAAATCTGCGGCAGGGTGTGAAGATACACACACCCTGCCTTTTTTCACTTTATAAGAAATTCCGATGGAATATAATCCATAGGGAATAGAACTGCCAAATGCAGAGAGAATATGGGAAGGTAGTTATGAGTAAAAAATTAATGCTGGGGAGTCTGATAATTTTACTGGAGGTATTACTTACCGCATGTGGACAGGGAGCCGTGCAGGAAACACAGGTGACGCTGGAGCCTGAAACGGAGCAGATCCTTTTTGAAACCGCAGCGGCAGACTATGGAGAAGTGGTTTTGAGCGAAAAGCTTCTTTGCACCTATCGGCAGGTAGAGGATCAGGAGATCTGCTTTCCGGTCAGCGGAAAGACCATTGACCAGATCTATGTGAATATTGGAGATACTGTTCAGAAAGGAGATCTGCTGGCATCCCTTGTGACAGAAGGGCTGGATGAGCGTATTGCAAAAACAGAATATCACCTTGCACGTCAGAAGCTTTTACTGGATCAGAATGAACGGAACCTGCAGAACGATATTGATGCGCTTAATGTGCAGTATACCTATCACTCGGAACAGACGAGCAGTGACTGGGCAGAGAAAGAGAAGCAGCTTGCAGAAATCGAACAGGAGCACCGTTATCTGCGTGAAGATTATTCCGATGCCATTGCATTGGATGAGGCAGAGCTTGCCGTTCTTCATAAGGAGCAGGAGGAAAGCTGTATTTATGCGAAGATCGATGGGACAATTTCTTCGGTAGAACGGAATCTGGAAGGAAGCGTCTGTGTGAAGGATGATCCAATTATGACCATTATTGATCCGTCGGAATGTCTGTTTGAATTGGAAAAACCGGAATACACCGGTTATTTTAAAGCAGGAGAACCGGTAACCATGACGATCACGACCGGGAATGGGAAGGGCGATTATGTGCTTTTGCCCTATGATATGGAACACTGGGGAGACAAACAGTTATTTTCCATTGAGGAACAGCCGGAGGGTGCGGTTCTTGAAGTGGGAGCAACCGGAAACCTTCTGCTGGTGATGGAAGAGAAGGAACATGTGCTTCGCGTGCCGAAGAGTGCAGTACATAATGCCGACGGAAAAGATTATGTCTATATGACGGATAAAGACGGTATGCGGCAGATGGTATATGTGGAGGCCGGATTAAAAGGAGACGGGTATACCGAGATCCTGTCAGGACTTCAGGAAGGAGAGAAGGTAATTCTACAATGATGAGCAGAAACAGCAAAATCTTGAAAACAATGACCGTATGGTGCTGCCTGCTGCTTGTCGTTACAGGATGCGCCGGAAGTACACAGATATCGGGGGATGTGAAGACGCAGAAAGCCGGGGAGAGAGAAGTAACCCTGTTAGAGCCGGAAGGGGCAGCAGGTAATTATGAAGCAGTCACTTACCGGAATCTGTATAAAGCAGAGATCTATCCTGCTACAGTAGACTTTGATACGAAAGAATATGCTTATTCCACGAACCAGACCTTTGCATCCTATGGAACACTGCCGGGAGAGACGGTACAGTCCGGGAGTCCTCTGATTTATGGAGATACCGGGGATCTGGAAAAGCAGATCGAGGAAAAACAGGAATCCATAGAGGATCAGGAGCAGGATCACGGGGAAGCGGTAGAGATTATGAAAGAAAAACTCGAAAAACCGTTAGAGGATCAGGCATTTTATAAAAGGCTCTGTGAGGAATATCAAAACCGGGATGACCGGCAGGCAGAATTTGCCGATTATGGAGTTAAATATCAGGATGTTACCGTGGAAGTCAATCGGCTTCAGGAACAGTTAAAGCAGCAGAATGAACTTTATGAACTGGATCACGATTATGCACTTTCTGAGCTTGAACGTTTACAGGATAAGAAAGAAAAGACCATTCTGAAAGCAACGGCAGCAGGTACTGTGGTAGCGATAGCCTTTTTAAGCTATGGGGATTTTGTCAGTTCAAGAAGCGCAGCAGCAGCGGTTGGAGATCTGAACAGCCGGAAGCTTCACTGTGATTTCATCAGCAAAGCCGACGTCAATGGTGCGAGGGACATCTATGCGTTCTTTGATGGGAATCGTTATGAGATTACCTATGAGCCGATGAAGGCAGAGGAATATAATAAACGGATCCGGAACCAGGACAGTCTTTATGCAACCTTTTCCTTTCAGGATGCTGCACAGGAGATTGCTATTGGGGATTATGGCGTGGTCATCCGTGTCAGTGACAAGGCAGAGCATGTGCTGTCCGTAACGACCGATGCAATACATAAGGATGCCGGTGGAAGCTTTGTCTACCGTATGGATGGGGAAACCAGCATTTATACACCGGTTACCATTGGAATGTCAGATGGAATCTATACAGAGATTGTTTCCGGATTGTCCGAGGGAGATCGGGTATTTGCTCCAGGAACCGTGAAGGCCGATAAGGAAACCATGACGCTTGAGAAGGGAAGCCTTACGACCGACTTTGAAGCTCCCGGGTATCTTTATTTTCCTTCTTATGAAGTGGTTAAGAATCCGGTGGAATATGGCACCTGCTATTTCGTGGAAAGTCTGGTGCACAACAACCAGCAGGTGAAAAAGGGCGAGGTTCTTGCCAATGTTTATGTTGTGCCGGATGAGGTGGCCTTACAGACCAGAGTGACGAGAACAGAACGGATTGAGCAGCGAAAGGCCGATCTGCAGGAAAAAAGCAGTAAAGAAAAGGACCGGCTTGTGAAGAAGCAGTTAAGACGGGAGCTTGCACACTTACAGAAGGAAGAGGACAAGCTTCGGGAAGAGATTGCACAGATGCGGTCCGATTATGCAATTACAAAGCTTTTGGCACCGGTGGACGGTGTGGTGATTGCAATGCCGGATTATACTGAGGAAAAGCAGCTTGTGGAGGAAGAAGCCTTATTCCAGATTGCCAGGGCCGATTACTGCTATGTGACGGTGAAGGATGAAGGAAATCTTTTGAATTACGGTATGGAGGTCGCAGTTACCTATACCGATCTTGAAGGGAAGGAACAGAAGACGACAGGAACCGTTGTTACCTATCATGGTACCTCCCTAAGCACGGAGTTACAGTCAGATGATGTCCTGATTGAGCTTCCGGCAGAAGACATCGGGAATATGGAGCTAAGTGCCCGGACGTCCGGCGGTTTATGGAATAAGAGCCGGCTTACGGTATCCTGTACAGCAAGACAGATGGAAAATGTATTACTGATTCCGAAAAAGGCAGTTACCAGAATGAAGGGACAGACCTATGTGAAGGTGCGCACGGAAAATGGAGGCGCAGCCTACGTAGGCTTCGTGCCCTGTGGTTCGGATCAGATCAATTATGGAGTTGCAGAAGGCTTAACGGAAGGAATGGAAATATGTTTCGAATAATGCTGCAAAAGCTTTGGCATAAAAAATGGATGAATCTTTGTCTTCTGTTAGGAAGCGTGCTGATGATTGCGACCGTGATCTGCTTTCCGCTGTATAAGGAAGCCGCGTATACCAGAATGCTTCAGGATGAATTTGAAGAGGAACGGTTTCAGGAGTCAGAATGGCCTACGGTGATGCAGTTTTCCGTGGTCAGTCAGGTAAAGGATGAGGGTACAGCCGTTACAAAGCTCGAAAACTTAATGAAAACCTATTATGCTTCCCTGGGTGTACCGGAGCGGCAGACCATTTACTTTTATTATCTGATGCAGACCGATGCACTTTCGACCATGAACCGGGATGACGCCACCGGAATTTCAACACGGCTTGGATTTATGAGTGATCTCGGTGAGCATATAAAGCTGGTAAGCGGTGAGCTTTATTCGGAAGACGGACTGACAGAAGACGGAGCCATTGAAGTCATCGTCAGTCAGTCCTGTGCGGTCAGCCAGAAGATCCTGCCTGGGGAAACCTATGTTTTTGATCGTGTGTATGATGAAAATGGGGATCCGATCCGTTTTTATATCAAGGGTATTTATAACGAGGATGATAACAGTGATTATTACTGGCAGGAGCATATTGGTAATAAAGTCGGCTACTGTATGATGAATGAGGCGTTGTTCCGTAAAATGTTCATGGGAGAACAGTTAAAGAATTATACCGTGAACTGCAAATTCTTTGCCATGTCAGATTATGTGCAGATGGAGTATACGGATGTGCCGCAGGCCATGAGCTATACGGATGAACTGAGTAACGGCAGTGCATACCGCGGATTTACGGACCGTCCTTCCTATCAGAACATTCTGGAGGACTATACCAGAAAGGAAACGAAGATTAAGGCCACTCTGCTGATCCTACAGATTCCTGTACTGATTATGCTGGCAGCGTTTCTGTTTATGATTTCCGCACAGATGTATGAAATGGAAAAAAACGAGATCTCAGTGATAAAGAGCAGGGGAAGCTCCGGCGGCCAGATTTTCCGTCTGTATCTCTATCAGGGCCTGTTTCTGACGATTCTTGGAGGAGCACTGGGTGTTCCGCTTGGCATTGCGTTCAGCCGGGCACTGGGTTCAGCGAGAAGTTTTCTGGAATTTACCGGGAATTCGCAGCTGTCGGTACAATTTGGTGAAGAGGCTCTTTTGTATACGCTTGCTGCAATGGCAGCAGTACTTTGTATTATGACGATTCCTGCCATCCGGCACAGCCGGGTAACGATTGTTCATCTGAAACAGCAGAATGCGGTGAAGAAGAAACATCTCTGGGAGAAGCTGTTTCTTGATGTGATTCTGATTGCCGTTTCTCTGTATGGCTATTATTCGTTTCATAAAAGTGAAGCCAGGATTGAAGAAAGTGTACTGATGGGAGAATCGCTGGATCCGCTGCTTTATATCAGCTCCTCCCTGTTTATTCTGGGACTTGGACTGTTCTTTTTAAGGATTCAGCCGTATCTGGTGCAGTTGATTTATCTGATCGGGAAGAACCACTGGAAGAGTGCAAGCTATGCCTCTTTTATAGAAAACCGCAGGAACGGACGTAAGCAGCAGTTTATCATGCTGTTTCTGATTCTGACGATTTCGCTCGGAATGTATCATGCGACCATAGCAAGAACAATTTTACAGAATGCGATTGATAATCAGGAATATCTGGATGGTGCGGACATGATGATTAAGGAAGTCTGGAACGATAACGGTTCGATCGCTTCTGAAAATCCGGATGTCGAGTTCATGTATTATGAGCCTGATTATGGAAAGTATGCTGCCCTGGACTGCGCACAGAGCTATACCAGGGTTATTTATGATGACAAGGCGTATATTTCTACCGGTTCACGAAAGCGCGATACGATTACGCTCATGGGGATTCATACGAAGGAGTTCGGTGAAAATACGGTTTTTTATGAAGATCTCCTTGGGAACGCGTATTATGAATTGCTGAATGAGCTGGCCGTAGAAGAAAACGGAATTCTGGTTTCGCAGAATTTCCATGATAAACTGGGCTATGATGTGGGGGATTCCCTGTCCTTTAATAACAGTCGCAAGGATTCAGCAACCGGAACAATCGTAGGATTTTTTGAATATTTCCCGGGCTATGAACCGGTTCGTATGGGGCTGAATCCCGATGGAACTGCCTATTCGCAGGATCATTATATGATCGTTGCCCATTATGCGGCGCTTTACCAGGAGTGGGGCGTGACACCGTACGAGGTGTGGATCACTTTAAAGGAGGGACATGACAGCTCTGAAATAGCAGACTGGATTGAGAAATATGATGTGAAGCTTTCCGGGTACAGGGATAGAAGTAAGGATGTGGATACGGCAATCCGGGATCCCCTGCTGCAGGGAACGAACGGGGTACTTACCATGGGCTTCCTTGTTACGATTCTGTTGTGCGCGGTTGGCTATCTGATTTACTGGATTATGTCGGTGCGGTCACGGGAAATGATCTTCGGAGTCCTGCGTGCCTGTGGTATGCACAAGGGCGAACTGATTCATATGCTGCTGAATGAACAGATTTTTTCAGGGGTATTTTCTATTCTTGCAGGAATTGGAATCGGAAAGCTTACTTCAAAAATGTATGTCCCTATGGTGCAAATCGCCTATGCAGCATCCAATCAGGTGCTTCCGATGAAACTGATTACGGATCCTGCGGATATGCTGCGGCTTTATGCGGTGATTTTAATGGTGGTATTTGTCTGCCTTGCGGTATTAATCGGACTGTTATTTAAGCTGAATATAACCAATACATTAAAACTGGGTGAGGAATAATTGTTATACCGTCCAAGACGGTCAGGAAAGGTTTGAAATGAGTGTAATGATTGAGATGGAGCATATTAACCGGATTTTTCCGGTTCCGGGAGGAACGTTTCAGGCATTGAAGGATATTGATGCGCAGATTGATGTGGGAACCTTTACCATTCTGAAAGGCAGATCCGGTTCCGGAAAGACCACGTTGCTAAATATTATCGGGGCATTAGACCTTCCAACGAGCGGCAGAATCTGTATGGAGGGAAAGGACCTTACCGCAATGTCGGAATATGAGAGAGAAGAGCTGCGGCGTAAGCAGATGGGCTATGTATTTCAGGCGGTTTCCCTGATTCCTGCCATGAATGCCTTTCAGAATGTGGAGTTTTCCATGCGGCTTAGTGGCGTGAAATCTCCGGGGGAACGACAGGAAAGAGTAGAGGAATGCCTGAAAATGGTCGGGCTTGGAAACCGTATGACGCATATGCCTGCAGAAATGTCCGGTGGGGAACAGCAGCGTGTGGCTATTGCGCGGGCCTTTGCACACCGCCCCAGATTGATCCTTGCGGATGAACCGACAGCAGAGCTTGATAGTGCCATGGCGGCAGAAATCACCCGTATTTTTCGGGAAATGACGCGTAAGGAAGGCATTACCGTGGTGATGACGACACACGATGTCGGACTGATGGGAGCCGGAGACCAGATTATCGAGCTTGAGAACGGCGGGCGTATTTATAGTTAGAGAATATGGCACAGATTATGAGGAGCAAAAAGGCGGAGAAAACAGAATGGCTGAAGCTATGGTGCAGGCAGAGAGCCTGGTGAAAATTTATAAAACAAAAGAAACAGAGGTCATGGCATTGCAGGGATTGGATCTGACCATTGAATGCGGTGAGCTGACTGCCATAATCGGAAACAGTGGAAGCGGCAAGTCAACGTTTCTTAACATGATTGGAGGACTGGACCGTCCGACGGTCGGTTCCCTGCAGGTGTGTGGAAGGAATCTGTTTACCATGACCGAGAAGGAGCTTGTGCTGTATAAGCGCAATACTGTAGGATTTGTATGGCAGAATAACGCACGGAATCTCCTGCCTTATCTGTCTTCGATCGAAAATGTGATGCTGCCGATGTATCTGTCTTCGACCCGGAATAAAAGGGAGAAGGCCATGGAGCTTTTAGAGCGGGTAGGCATGGCACATAAGAAGAACAGCCGTCTGCAGATGCTTTCCGGTGGGGAACAGCAGCGGATAGCCATTGCGATTGCCCTTGCCAATTCCCCACAGCTATTGCTTGCAGATGAACCGACAGGAAGTGTGGATGCAAAGACAGCGGATTATATTTTTGACGTGTTTACGGAGCTGAACAAAGAAGGACAGACGATTCTTATTGTCACGCATGATGTGGCGCTTTCCAGGAAGGTAAGGCGTGTCGTGGCGATCCGGGATGGCAAGATCAGCAGTGAACGTGTCCTGAAAGAAAAATATGCAGACCGTCTGAAGGAAAGCAATATCGACTGGCATACCGAGGAAACGCAGGAGGAATTTGCAATTGTGGATAAGGCAGGCCGCGTGCAGATTCCGGCAGAGCTCCTCAAAGAGATCGGACTTAAGGATAATAAGGTGAGTGTGGCGGTAAAAGATGGAAAAGTGGTTTTGAGCCGGCCACAGGATATGGAAGATGATACAGGGACAGGAACCGAATAAACCGTACGGGAGATAAAAGAACCCGGTTCACCGTTTCGTGAACCGGGTTCTGCGCGGAGTTGGAGGGATTCGAACCCTCGTGCCCCGGAGGGCAAACGCATTTCGAGTGCGCCCCGTTATGACCGCTTCGATACAACTCCATATTTATCCATAACAAACCCTATTATAATGTTTCTTGTGCGGCAAGTCAAGGTTGTAGTATGTCATAAAAATGGTGTATACTGTAAATAAAACAGAAGAAAACACAGGAGGGGTCTGCAATGATGAGAATTGGTTTGTTGACAAGCGGTGGTGACTGTCAGGCATTGAATGCCGCAATGAGAGGTGTGGTAAAGTGCCTTACCAATGGTGAGGAGGATGTTGAGATTTATGGTTTCCTGGAAGGGTACCGCGGATTGATTTATGGAAATTTCCGAATGCTTTCCGGCTCTGACTTTTCCGGAATCCTGACCAAGGGCGGAACGATCCTTGGAAGCTCCAGAACACCGTTTAAAACCATTACAGACCCCGATGAAAATGGATTAAATAAAGTAGAAGCCATGAAGCAGAACTATTATAAGCTTCGCCTTGACTGTCTCGTGATCCTTGGCGGTAATGGCACGCATAAGACAGCCAATCTGCTTCGTCAGGAAGGATTGAATATCGTTACTCTTCCAAAGACGATTGACAATGACCTTTGGGGAACCGATATGACCTTTGGGTTCCAGAGTGCCGTCAACATCGCAACTGAATGTATCGACTGTATTCATACCACAGCCGCTTCCCATGGACGTGTATTTATTGTGGAGGTGATGGGACACAAGGTTGGATGGCTGACATTGAATGCCGGTATGGCAGGCGGAGCAGACATCATTCTGATCCCGGAGATTCCTTACGATATTGATAAGGTAGTTGCAGCCATCAATGACCGTCATAAAAAGGGCAGCAAATTTACCATTCTTGCCGTAGCCGAGGGTGCTATTTCAAAGGAAGATGCAAAGCTCAGCAAGAAAGAATACAAAGAGAAAATGAAGAACTACAAGTTCCCGTCAGTTTCCTATGAACTGGCAGCACAGATTCAGGAAAGAACCGGACAGGAAGTACGAGTGACTGTTCCGGGACATACCCAGAGAGGTGGAAGTCCCTGTCCGTATGACCGTGTCTTTGCAAGCCGCCTGGGTGCTGAGGCAGGGGAACTCATCTTAAAGGGTGAGTATGGATTTATGGTTGGCTACAAGAATCGCGAGGTTGTCAAGGTTCCACTTGAGGATGTAGCCGGTAAGCTGAAGATGGTATCTCCGGATGCATCGATTATCCGTGAAGCAAAGCATCTGGGCATCAGCTTTGGTGATTAAGCAGGTTAAGGAAGGAAAGACAGACCAATGTCTTATACAGCGTTATATCGAAAGTTTCGTCCGACGGTATTTGAGGATGTGAAGGGACAGGAACATATTGTCACAACATTAAAGAACCAGATCAGAAGCGGGCGGACTTCCCATGCCTATCTGTTCTGCGGAACCCGTGGAACCGGTAAGACCACAATTGCCAAGATCTTTGCGAAAGCGGTCAATTGTGAGCACCCGGTGGACGGCAGTCCGTGTGGGGAATGTGCGATCTGCAGATCCATTGCAGCAGGAACCAGCATGAATGTAATCGAGATTGATGCGGCATCCAACAATGGCGTGGACAGTATCCGGCAGATTGTCGAAGAGGTGAATTATTCTCCGGCAGAAGGGAAATACAAGGTTTATATTATTGACGAGGTTCATATGCTTTCCATCGGAGCGTTCAATGCGCTTCTGAAAACATTGGAGGAACCTCCGGCCTATGTCATCTTTATTCTGGCAACCACAGAAGTGCATAAGATTCCGATTACGATTCTGTCACGCTGCCAGCGTTACGATTTCCGACGGATTTCCATTGATACGATTGCAGACCGTCTGAAAGAACTGACACAGAAGGAGCAGGTGCAGATCGAGGAAAAGGCAGTCCGTTATATTGCCAAGGTGGCAGACGGCTCCATGCGTGATGCCTTAAGTCTGCTCGATCAGTGTATAGCTTTTTATTTTGAACAGGAATTAACTTATGATAAAGTACTGGATGTTCTGGGCGCGGTAGATACCGGGGTGTTCAGCCGTATGCTGCGTGAGATCCTGAAAGGTGATGCGGCAGCAGCCTTGGGCGTCTTACAGGACATCGTTCTGCAGGGAAGGGAGCTTTCCCAGTTTGTTACGGATTTTGCATGGTATCTGCGTAACCTTCTGCTGATTAAATCTGCGGACGGCGTAGAGGATATCATTGATGTGTCGTCAGATAATCTGGTGCGGCTTAAGGAAGAAGCAGAGCTTGCGGAGAATGATACGATTATGAGGTACATCCGCATCCTGTCTGAGCTTTCCGGACAGATCCGTTATGCAGCCCAGAAACGGATCCTCATTGAAATGGCGATTATTAAATTGTGCCGTCCTGCCATGGAAACGGACACTGCCTCTTTGGCTGACCGCATCCGTCAGGTAGAAAAAAAGCTGGAAAAGGGCATCCCAATGATGGCAGTAAATCCGGGGGCAGGAAGTGGTTCCGTTCCGGGAAATGGAACAGCTCCTTTGCAGGGGGGAGAGAAACCGGCGGGAAAAGCCGAGCTTCCCAAAGCGATTCCGGAGGACATTCAGAATGTGGTAAGCCGCTGGTCCAGGATTGTGGATGAAACTGCAAATCCGATGAAATCTTATTTAAAAAATGCCTATCCGAGTCTTTCAGGTGACGGAAAGCTGCTGGTTGTGGTACAGGATGGGCTGCCATCCGACTACTTCAAACGGCAGGAAAACCGGGATCAGCTTAAGGCAGTCATCGGCAGTGTGACCGGTAAGGATATGGAGATCATCATACAGAGTGCCGAGAATGGCAGAAATCCGGAAGATCTTTATCCGGATCTGACGCGGCTTGTGGATCAGACAATCGATATGGAAATTGAAGAACTGGATGAAATTCCCGGAAATTTTGAATAGATGTTACCGGAATGGGGTACGAGTGAACAGTAACAACAGAGGATGACCTGTCGGTGCAGCACAGAAGTTATGGTTGAAATTTGTGTACAGATAATAGTACAATGTAACAGTATGTTATAGCAGTATATTTTAAGAAAGGTTTGGTACATTAAATGGCAAAACGTGGAGGATTTCCGGGCGGCATGGGTATGCCCGGTAATATGAATAATCTGATGAAGCAGGCACAGAGAATGCAGCGTCAGATGGAAGAAAGTCAGAAAGAATTAGAAACAAAGGAATTTACAGCGAAAGCAGGCGGCGGAGCTGTGGAGGTTACCGTAACCGGCAAGAAGGAAGTTACGAAGGTGAAGCTTTCCCAGGAAGTTGTAGATCCGGATGATGTGGAAATGTTAGAGGATCTTGTAATGGCAGCAACGAATGAAGCACTTCGTATGGCAGAGGATGCCAATGCAGAGGTGATGAACAAAATGACCGGTGGTCTGGGAGGAGGACTTCCCTTCTAATGGACTTGTATAGCGGGCATATGAACAAGTTAATAGAGGAGCTTGCAGGGCTCCCGGGAATTGGAAGCAAGTCTGCCCAGCGACTTGCTTTTCATTTGATGAACATGCCGGCAGATAAGGTCAGACACCTGACGGACACGGTGTGGGAAGCAAGGCAGAATGTATGCTATTGTAAGGAATGCTTTACCATGACCGACCGGGAAATCTGCCCGGTCTGTGCCAATCCCAACCGGGATCACGGAACCATCATGGTTGTGGAGACAACCCGTGATCTGGCAGCCTATGAGAAGACCGGAAAATACGAAGGGGTTTATCATGTATTGCATGGTGCCATCTCGCCCATGCTGGGAATCGGACCGAATGAGATTAAGCTGAAGGAACTGATTGCCCGTCTGGAAGGTCCGGTTAAGGAGGTTATTATTGCAACCAATTCCAGCCTGGAAGGGGAAACAACCGCAATGTACATCAGCAAGCTGGTGAAGCCTACCGGAATTAAAGTAACCAGAATTGCAAGTGGAGTTCCTGTAGGTGGAGATCTTGAATACATTGATGAGATCACTTTGCTGCGTGCATTGGATGGACGTGTTGAATTGTAGCTGTAAACAGTGGTTTTTCAGCGGGTCTGGAAATGTGACAGCAATTATGATAAAAGGTAACTGTGAAAACAGGAATCAGTTAAAACAAACAGGGAGGTAGTAGTATTATGGGAGTATCCAAAGAATTATTTGGAAAAACAAAGGAAGGACAGGAAATTTACAAGTACTGGCTGTCGAACAGTAAGGGCATGAAAGCGGGCATTATTAATTATGGTGCAATTCTTGTGAATTTATTTGTTCCGGACAAAGAAGGAAATACAGAAGATATTGTATTGGGATATGATCATCTTGAGGATTATTTTACGAACGGCAGCTTTTTTGGAGCAACCGTAGGACCGAATGCAAACCGTATCGGGAATGCATCCTTTACCTTAAACGGTGTGAAATATCAGCTGGCTGTGAATGATGGAGCGAATAATTTACATAGTGATTACGAAAAAGGATATCACAAGAGAGTATATGATGTGACCGAAGGAACAGACTGCGTAACCTTTGCAATAACTGATGCAGACGGCTCCATGGGCTTCCCCGGAAACAAAACCGTTCAGGTGACTTATACCCTGACCGAAGAGAATGAACTTAAGCTGCATTATGAAGCGGAAAGTGATAAGGATACCATTATCAACATGACCAATCACAGCTACTTTAATCTGGCAGGCCATAAGGCAGGCAATATGGAAGACACGCTTCTGGAGATCAGGGCATCCCGTTATACGCCGATCGTAGCAGGAGCGATTCCGACAGGAGAGCTTGCACCGGTAGCAGGAACCGTATTTGACTTTACAACAGCCAGGAAGATCGGACAGGATATTGCAAAAGACGAAGAGCAGCTTACCATGGTTCACGGGTATGACCATAACTGGGTACTGGATCATTATGATGGAAAAATACGTGAAATTGCTACAGCGGTGGAAAGCACCGGTAAGCGTACGATGAAGGTATACACTGATCTTCCGGGAGTACAGTTCTATGCAGGAAACTGTATCAGCCCGTGCAGGGGTAAGGACGGGGCAGAATATGGACCGAGATGCGGATTCTGTCTGGAAACACAGTATTATCCGGATACAGCCAACAAGCCGGAATTCCCGCATTCCGTAATTCGGCTGCTGATATGTGTTCTGACCGTTTCCGTAATTCGGCTGCTG
>OGXI01002070.1_pt1 | contig 15716 bp, 38 predicted proteins | sample 1576221 | NCBI WGS metagenome assembly OGXI01 (sample SAMEA3541523, study PRJEB24748) | human gut metagenome | biome: human gut; feature: human-associated habitat; material: faeces | place: China | collected 2012
TCTGTTCGGGGGGGGGTAATACCGGATTGATTATTCATTGCCTCCAGGACTATAAACTCTGCAAAAGCTCCACGGTTCACGTTCCGAATTAAGTCAGAGTAAGCCCATGACCAGAAGTCAAGGACAGAGCTGCCAAGCTCTTTATCTTTAAAAATCAGTTGTTCGCTGCCATCGTACATAAGACCACCTCACACGTTTTTTCTTAAGCATAGCAAAGCAAGTAACGAAAAACAATTACAAATTGTAAAAATATTGCTTGACTGTTCTGCGTTCATGAGTGCTACGATTACGCCACGAAAACAAAATACATTCAAAAAAGGAGAAGATATTATGAGATATAAAAAAGAAAACGACAACAGATACAGAGTAAATTTTATGATCGCAACAGAAAAGCTTATGGATCGGCTTACAGTTAAAGAGTTTATTTCTTACCTGGAAGAAAATGCAGAGTTTGAAGATGAAACCCATGAATATATTGACGGTAGAATAGTTACCTGCAAAGCATATGACTTGAAAGAAGAAAACAGCAATCTTCATAAAGAGTTTCTTGTAACAGAAGATGGCAGAGTATTCTACTGGAGAACTTTGATGGATAAAATTGAGTTTGTTGATGAAGACAAAAAGAAAAGCGAAAGAAGCGAAAAAGTAGTTCGATCAAGAGCCAACAGAACAGAGAAAGCTACATATCGTAACAATCGGAATGAGCACAAATTCATAGACGTTGTTCACCATGGAGACGGTCATTACTACATGATCCAGTACATAAAGCATGAGCTTCCGGAAAGAACAGTTGTCAATTATATGGGGACCAGATGTGGACATAAACAGAAGTTCCGGATCGGGAAAGCAACGCTTATGGGAATCCTGGAAGATTACACGAAAGTTGAGGAGGTATAGAGATGAATATTCATAAGAGCATCATGGAGCTGAGCAGCAAAGCAAAGATGCAACAGACAGTAGCATCAGCTCTGAAGATTCTGGACGAGTATGAGTTCCAGAGTGTAAACATCACAGAAGCGATTGAACTTCTGAAGAAGGAAGCAGAGAAACTTGACGGCGAGATTGAAGATCTCATGGATAGCGCAGCTGGTGGAAAATTAGATTTTGAGAAAGCGTTCGAGGAGGAATAGAGATGGCAAGATATAGAGAGTTCAGAAAGATTGATAGCGATATGGTAAGAAGCATGTGCATCAGAGAAAGTTATTACACCAGAGGAGATGTGGATGCGTACACGCATCTGCTGGTTGACCTTTGCGATTTCAAGAAAGAAATCACGATGGATGACCTGGAAGAGATCACGGAAGATATCCTGGAGCACTCAGATGTCAATAGCTTTTGCGGACAGTATGGCTGCTCAGAAGAGGAGCTGTTCCAGAGTACATTGTGGAAGCTGATTAACGAATGCTGCAAGACGTTCGTGGAAAGAATTTGATGGAGGTGAAAGCGGTGGAAAGACCAGAGATGTTGTATACGATCACAGTCGGACAGACCAGGCAGAAATACAGGGACAACATAAAAGCCCTGGACAACATTTCCTTATTGGTTTCAACTGGAAGTCTTGAGGAAATAAAGGAGATTGCCGGAGAGTGGGTTATCAACCGGGTTATGACAGAAATGATCATCCAGCAGGAATACATCCGTGAGCGAGAGAAAGATAACTGGGGATGGGACAGAGGCGTTGTGGATTTTAGCAAGCAAGGGAGCTGTATATTAAACTGTAACAATAATGCTTGACTGCTTCCGAGCCAGCCTGCTACGATAACGATACGATAAATCATTACCACTGATTTATCGGAATCTACAGAAGGAGGACAGCCCAATGGGAAAGAAGAAACATCCGGAAACGGACAAAGAAAAAGAACTCTTGGAAAAGCGTTTGCTTAAAATGCAAATCGCCGCCACCATCACTGAAGTTATTGTTGGAGCAATAACTGGTATATCAGCGTTGGTAACGGCAATTGTTCATTGGTTCAAGTAGACTACATTTAGTAGCCGCTCAAAGGCTTGGGAGTTGTGGCTCCCTTGCCCTTTGAGTTTAGCATAAAGGAGGTTAGAAGTAAATGAAAAAATCTGAAATGAGAAATGAGATCCAGAAGACGAAAGCAAGAACATTGCAGAAAGTTGGAAGATGGGCGTTGCTGCTTATCATGGTTGAGATTATTGCTTGGAATGTGAAGGGAATGAATCTGTTCCTCCTGGCGGCGATTCTGGCAACGTGTTTAGTAGAAGTGGCGGTCTGCATGATTACGCTGAAAGAGCTTGGAAAGCAGAATAGAGAAAGAAAGTAGAAAAAGATTGCAGTCACTGAGGTGGCTGTAATTTTATGCCCGAAAATCGGGAGGAAGGAGAAAAAAGATGGGAAGATTGAAACATTATCAGCATTGCGAAGTAATCATAGCTCCGGAGGGTAATGAAGCAGCATGTACAGTTAGTGGCTGCGGAGATAAAATGGTACATGAGGAATTGAAGAAATGCAATTCCAGAAATGAGCTTGGAAAACAGAACAATGGCAAGCGGTTTCTGACCGATAAAGAGATCAAAGCCTTGGTAGAACAGTTTGTGAAGGATGATGATATAATCGCACAGACCTATGAGGAGATTGCAAAGAGAAGAAAGGATAAGAATTTCCAGTACAGCCTCGTGAAGCAGGGAGTGTCAATGACAATCGTTTCCAGATTCTGCGACATGGGAATTGCCAGACCGAGCGCAATGAAGCTGGCAATGGGAGTAGTGAATATCCTGTATGATCTGTATGTGGCAGAGTGCCAGGTAAAAGCTGAGATAGAGCAGAAAGAAGAAAAGATTATTGATGCAATCGAGAAGCCAATCCCGGATACAGCGGATAGCGAAGAAACGGAAGAGCCGAAAGAGAATGTTCCTGGGATTCCGGAAAAGCTCCAGGAAGACGTGAAGAAGATTGTGGTATCTCCGAAAAGTATCACCCTGGAAGATGCCGTAATAGAGGCAGGGAAGATTAAGAGCCTTATGGAAATGATGGATAGCTATTATTACGATTATCTGTCACCGGATGCCAGTGAAAAGATGCAGTCGTTCTACTGTGTGTTTGATATTCTGAAGAAGAGATACGAAGAGTTTGAAGATGGTTTGCAGCACATTATCTACGGATAAAGCGTGGCTGCAATTTTTTTTGCCCGAAAATGTAAAAACATTGCTTGACAAAGTAAGCAGATGCAGATTACGATAACGTCACGATAAACAATTACAAATCAAAAGGAGGGCACGAAAGTGACAGTTAATGGTAGAAGAAGATTCGTGAGCAATACAGGAAAGAGATATTATGTGAGCGATATGTGCAAGCAGGATATCAGAGGAGAAGAAAAATACAACCTGGAAGTCGAGAAAGACGGCAGATCAAGATTGTGTTACGGTCCATTCCTGGAACTGCTGAAATTCAAGACCATTAAAGAAGCACAGAGATACGTGCTCTACAATGAAATTGCTATCGAGACAATGTGGTAGAAAGGAGAAAAGTTATGTATGTAAGAAAGACAGTAGATACCTGGGTGCTGGAAGGGAATTATGGATTTGGTTGGGAGTACATCTTGACAGAGTACACCAGAAAAGAAGGGGTGGAAAGACTCAGAGAGTACAGAGAGAATCAACCGCAGTACCCAGTAAGACTTATCAAGAAGAGAGAAAGAAAGGAGAATGTAGCATGAGCAATGTTTCAAGATTAACACCGGAGCAGATTGAAGCCCTAGCAAAAGAAATCAGAGAATACCTCCTGGATAACGGGATGTGGCAGGATGTAAACATCTATTTCAACGGAAAGAGGTTCACGACATGTGACCGTGAGACAGGAAAGTGCCATTACAACGATAGAGAGCATCTGATCGAGGAAGAAGACCAGGACCCGAGAAATTACTTTGAGTATGTGAATCCAAATCATATCCTCAGTATGAGCTTTGAAGGACCGGTATGCGAGATGCTTTACTACGATGAATACCCGGAGATCAGAAAAGGCTTTGACAAGATTTTTGAAAAGTATGGATTGTATTATGAGTTCGGGCATCACTGGAACTTCAGTTGCTATTACATTTGAGAAAGGAGCAGGGAGATGGAAGAAACAAGATATGCAGATACGTTCATTTATGTGCCATCGGTAAGAGAGATTGTTATGATTGCTGAAGGGAATAGAACAAATCTGTTGGATGAAGACGAAGCTGAAGGTTATGTGGATTATATCTATTACGATCAGCATGAGCTGAGTTATGGTATGCCGGAATGTGATGGAGGGCAAGTAATGCTGACGGAGCTGTTCAGGGATAAGTTCAGCAGCACAGAAGATGCGATACCGGCAGTGCTGGATATGGCATATGGAGATAAGAATCTGAAGTATGTGATTTTAGGGAAAGGCAGTATCACATGCAAAGTATAAACAACGAGCCGAAAGTGGCAAAAAAAGAAAGCAAGAAATTAGAGTGTTACTGGTAAACCAGTTGCTAATAGATTTAGAAAAAAATGGAGGATTTTGAAATGAGAGAAGCAATCGTAAAAGAATTAGTTGGAGCAGTAAAGAAAATCGCAGGAAACGGATATTTAGTAACAGCACAAGAGACAACAAAAAATAACGGAGTTAAGATGTTTGGCATCGAAATCGGAAAGCCAGAGGAAACGGTTGTTCCAAGACTCTATGTGGATGGAATCGTAGACAGAGTGGAGGATGGTTTCATGACAGTTGAAGATGCTGCAAAGGAAGTGTTTGAGATGTATCAAAACATTGAAACACCGGAAATTGAGATGAATGTAGAAAAGTGGATTGACAGAAAATTCATCCTGGACCACGTAGAATATCAGCTTGTGAATGCTGAGAGAAACGCAGAAAAGCTTAAAGATATTCCAGGAAAGAAAATTGCAGACTTAGTCGCAATTTACAGAGTGGTTGCGAGCGCGGGCGAGGACGGTATGATGAGTTATGTCTTAACGAAAGTGATCCTGGATAGATCAGGGATCAGCTTCGAAGAACTGGATGAAGCTGCAAAGAAGAATACAGAAAAGTCCGGATTTTCTGTGAGAACGATGAGTGAAGTTATGTGTGAACTGATGGGAGTAAATGTCGGTCAAGAAATTGAAGAACCAGATGGTCCTCAAATGTATATACTTACGAACGCCAGAAAGATTCACGGAGCAAATATCATGCTTTATAAAGAGTACCTTGAGATCGCAGCGGAGAAGATGAATGGAGATTTCTACATCATTCCTTCAAGTATTCACGAGTTGATCGCAGTTCCGGTTTCAGCGCAAGGACTTGAGGAGTTGAGAGAGATGGTCAAAGAAGCGAACGACAATCAATTGACACCGGAAGAAATCCTGGGATACGAAGTCTATAGATACAACAGAGAAACTGGTGAAGTTGAGGTGGCTGTGTAAGCAGCTGCCCGGTCAAGAACCAGTAGAGAGATATTAACAGGTTGGAGGTATAAACAATGGCAGATAGAAGCAACAAGGCACTGAATGAAGCAATCGGGCAGATGATTCGGATATGGGACGGAACGATTCACGGCCAGACGATTAAGAATATGTATGAGAATGGCACGGACTACGAAAGTATCTGTGATGTAGCTGGAATTGATTACGAAGATTACCGGGAGGCGTAAGGCGTGGAGAAGATGAAGATTGTAGGAGAGATTAAGCACAAGAAGTCTGGAAAGAGAGTCATTGTTACAGAGGAAGACGTGGACGATATCATGTGTTCGGCACTTGAAGGAGGCATTGTTTACTGGTGCAATGCAGCTAAGGCCCCGGCAGATAAGATGGTAGCATCCTGGGGGCATGAGCAGATTGCCAGAGGAGGAGAGCTGAAAATCCATGTTTGCGAACCGTTTGACGATGAAGACACAGAATGGTACACGCTGAACAAAGAAAAGTTCATGAAGGGGCTTAAAATGTATTTGCATGATCCTAGATACGAATGCCTTGAGAAAGACGTAAGCAACAGATACTATACGATAGATACGACATGTATTGATGCTGGATGCGCAGATACGATCATCCAGTATGCATTGTTCGGAGAGGAAGTCTTCGGATAATTTTTTTGCCAGATGGTAAGCAAATGCGTACCGTGAGTTAAGAAGCCTATCTTGAGGAATAACCGGTTCTAAAAGAATGAGCAGCATACATTTCTTCAGAACCGGTTGCTTAGCGGCTAAAAAAGAAAATAAAGGTGGAAGGGGATAATATATGACATTAAATGAACAGTTGAAAAAGTTGATTGAAGAGAATACCACGCAAGCAGAGGTAGCAAAGAAGATGGGAATCCATCGTCAGACGCTGAATGATTCACTTAGAAGAGACATGAGACTCACGAAGTTTGAGAAGATTGTTGACGCCCTGGGATACAAGGTCGTGTTCGTAAAGAAGTAGTATTGCGAGAGTGCTCAAAAAAATCGAAAAACTTGTAAAAACATTGCTTGACAAAGTAAGCAGATGTAGATTACGATAACGTCACGATAAACAATTACAAATCACAAGGAGGAAACGATATGAAATTTACAAAGAAAATGGTTGAGGCTATTGAAAGACAGATCGGCAGAAAGCTTACAGCAGATGAAATCGAAAGAGGAGCAGTTAAAGAGACAGTCAAGAATTGGAGCTCTTCAAAAGTCGTATCAATCAGAAGAGGGATGGACAAGAAATTACATATCGAAGGACAGTTCGTTGGCGATTCATATGTATATCAGAGAGCAACATTCAATGCACCGGATAAGAAATTCGAGCAGGCAGTTAGAGCATAAGGGGTAAGTGAGGAGGAACAGACCAGATGATGTATTCAGAATTTTTGAAAGGAACCGGAGCACCGGAAAATTCAAAGACATATGAGCAGTTCTTGAAGATTGAGCAGATTTACATGGATTGCGATCACATGTCAAAAGAAAAAGCATATCGCCTGTGGAAAAGCACATACGGCAAGGAAGCTAAGCTGGCAAGAAAGAAAAGGGAAGAGAGAATCAACCGACTCGCAATGCCAGAAGAACAGTATCAAGAGCTTCCGGAGCCAGACCAGATCAGAATAGGGAATGAGTTACATGAACTGTTCTGGAATGCTTATTACAACCGGGATGCTTCTGCTTGCCAGGTGAGCAAAGATAACAGATGCTACATTGACCGGTTTGGAATTGTCTGGTTTGTAAAGAGAAGAGATGTTAGATGGTTCTGCTATGACTTATTCGCATACAGCGATGGAAAAGTTATTGATGCAAATTACTGCGAGAGATGAAAGGAGAAACGGGCATGAGCGAAAAGAAATTTAACGAAGCGGAGTTTAAGGAGTTTTGCAAAGAAGCGATTCCTCATATTGAGGCATTACAGAAGCTTTTGGAGGACAGAGACATGAAGAACCTTGGAAGTTTGAGCTTCAGCGCAGACGGGTATGTAACATTCAGTGTGTATGATACTGGATGGGAGCTTGGAAGACTGAGAAAAGGTGAGTTCACCATGAGACATGAAATCGGATTGGAGGAGAAGTAAGCATGAAAACTTTAGATGTCAAGACCAATTACCGGACGTACAAAGAATGTTTTCTGAGAGTTGAAAGATACTGGCATGATGGAAGCATTTCATTGACAATCTGGAATCAGAATGATGGTTGTGTTGCAAGAGTGACAACTTGCTTAGTCGATCATTCGCTGAGGGAAGATGAAGCATACGTGGATGCGAATAATTGCCCGTGGGCGGTGGCATTCCTGGAAAAGAATGGATTTGCTAAAAGAACTGGAAAGAAAAGAAGAAGTGGTTATTGCGAATATCCATTGATGAAGTTTGACACTACCAAGATGCTTATGTATGAGGAGGTAAGATAAGATGGAAAGTTACAGAGAGTTAAGAGAAAGACAGCAGAAAGAGTTCAACGAACTGCCGTTAGGGTTTGCATTTTCAATGGAGCAGTTCAGAGGAATGATGGAGAGATGGGGGCTTGATCCGGAGAAGGACCAGGACAAGCTCTATCAGATTCCGGGTGGCGGCTTCATCCAGAAGAAAGACCATAAACACTTCCACTAAGTTGCTGATCGACACGCTGCGGAACTGGAAGCGGCTAAGCAGTCGGATACGGATGGGACAGGATTCTTGTACCAGATGTTCCTGTATGAGCTGGATAACCATGAGTATGGATACACTGGAGATCTTGAGGATACGCTGGATTGCTTGGGATTGACCTGGGAGGAATTAAAAGCGTCACCGGCAATGCTGAAAGCTCTAGATAAGGCTTCGGCAGAAATTAGAGAAAGAGAGGGATGCTAAAATGAACAAATTTATAATGGCGTGTGAATGCCCGATGTGTGGGAAGGTGTGCAAGAGCGATGGTATTACGGTGGATTTAACAGCCGAGGAAAACGTAGTCTCGCTGAATAACTTCAGCTGTGAATCATGGCACTGTGATGACTGTGATATTGATTTTGGAACCTGTGAAGTAGAGAACATTATCGAAGCATTTTAAGAAGGAGAAGAGACAATGGCAAGAGAAGAGCTGAAGACAATCGAAGGATGGCGCAAGAGTGGCTGCAACAGTTGGGATGAATATTGTAAGCCGGGAGATATGGTAGACCAGGGAGTAGCGGATTACTTCATGGACATCCTTCCGCCACGGACAATGACAAGTGATTACTTCCAGGTAGGTGAGCCGCATAGTCATGCAATCAACCCGAAGACAATGAAGAACTGCGGTACATATGCAACATTCGCTGTAAGAGGAAAAGAGATCTGGGAGTATTGCGGAAACTGTTTTCCTCACATGTTTGTAGATGTTGAAAAATTCAAGAAACAGGATAGCGTGCAGGCTTTTTTGCATGAGACATACAAGCTGGTGCGCGGGATTACACAGGCTCCGAGACCTCATATCTTCTGCGCAGATGGTTTTGAAATGAGCGTCCAGGCTGGAGGTGGATTGTATTGTGAGCCACGAGTGAATCTGGAAAGCGGAGAATATGTAGCTTGCGAAGTCGGATATCCAAGTCAGAAAGAAGAGTTGTTGATGCCGTATATTGAAGATTCGACAGAACCGACAAAGGCAGTGTACCCATATGTGCCAGTTGAAGTGATTGAGCAGGTGATTGAGAAACACGGTGGCTGGTTTGACGCCAGGATTCCATTTGCATAAAGGAGGCGAAGAGGTATGAAGAAATTCATGAAGAGCATGAAGAAGTTCTTTAAGACGATGAAGAAGCTGGCAAAGTAGAGGTGCAAGAGTATGAACAAAGCAAAAAACATGACAACCGGGACAGGATATCTGCTCCGGAGAGAAGATTACAAGAGAGTGAAGAAAATGGATCGGCAGCAATTTGAATCGTTCTGCAAGAATCTTTATATGACAGCATACGAAGAGGGCAGAAAGTCGGTTCCTGGTATTGATATCACGGAAGTCCAGAAAGCAATCAGTGAGACACCAGGAATCGGAACCAAAAGATTGCAGTCGATCATGGATAGTCTTAATAGCAAGTTCGGAGAGGAGAGTAAAGATGATTGATGGAATAAAGTTGGTACAGAATGAAAATGGAGAATTTGAAGAGTACGATGATACTTACGATGTTGTTATACACTGTGAATCAGCAGAAGAGCGGGAAAGAGCAATAAACATCTTGGAAGACAGGCAATGGGTTCCGTGCAACGATAGGCTACCAGAATCAAATACGTGGGTGCTGCTTTCTTTCAAGAATAATAAAACGGTAGCTATAGGGCAAAGAATTGTAGAAAACGATGGCAAAGACAACTTTTATCTGAATGATGAAGAAGTTGGATACATTCCGTGCGAGTCAATGAATATGCCAGTGAATGCCTGGATGCCATTGCCGGAACCGTACAGAAGAGAGGAGGAGCAAGACCATGAGACTGATTGACGCAGATATGCTGACTGAAAAAGTGACAAAATGACTGAACCCTGACCCAAACGCAGATAGAATGGTGAATATTGACGATATAGCAGTCTCCGTTCTCATGGAGATTGAAGAGCAGCCGACGGTTCCTTTGTGGATTTCTGTAGACGAAAGACTTCCGGAAGACATTGACAGAAGATACTTCATGTGTTTGGTGGAGAACCACCTGGAAGATCCACCGATGTTTTGCCAGTACGAAGAAGAATATGGATTTGGCTTTTGGAAAGATATATATGATCCGGTAACACTTGGCTTTGTTGATTCTGAGTTTGAAACGATGGAAGAGTTGGGCTATGAAAAAGTCCTTTATTGGATGCCTATGATAGAGCCGCCAGAGGGGGCAATGCAGGATGACTGAGCAAGAAAAGAACGACTGTGAACAGTTAGAATATCTGAAGTGGTGGCAGGAACAGAAACAACGAAAGAGAAAGAAGAAAAATATCCAGACGCAAAGCAGGAATATAGATTTGAGTAAGTATAAGGAGTATGGTTTTGAAAAGAAGCACTGATACGAGGAGAAGTCCAGTAGAGGTTCAGGCAAACTTGCAGAAGCATTATGGTGGTATGGCAGAACAGACAGCAAGCCAGAAAGCAAAAGAAGAGTTTAAGCGTCCAGTGTATCAAGTTGCCAGGTTGATCCGGAAACAGGGAGAATGCCTGCGTGAAACACCGGATGAATGACTGCGGAGGCACGGAGTGGAGAAATTTGCGGATGTATGATTGACTGGACGCACAATTTGGGGTATTATAGATACAGTTTCCGATTACAAAAGTACGATTTAGATACGTTACTGTAGCAATCGGGGATGCGATGATGATTTTGTAGAGTGATTCACTACAAAATAGCGATACAACAGATTATGGAGATATGAAGAAAGCCAGGGGTGATTAAACCTCTGGCTTTTCTTTGTAGATGAACGTATGAGATAATCCGTTGCGGAATGTAATAGAGTGAACGGCTCCGTCTTTGAAAACGATGTTGTCTATGATGCTGCTGAGAAAAGAATCAAGGACCTCTGGAGAAACGGTAGCACTCAGCGATTGAAAGCTGACGTAATTTCGGTCAGTGAGCTTCTGGGAGAGTATGAAGTTGCTTGCCTTGGCGATAAATTCATCATCAGTGATAGACTGTTGCAGGCTGTCTTCTGATGCCAGGAACGCCAACTTGTCCTCGACTTCTTCCAGGGAGTCCGAAAGCTGAATCTTCTGAGTGAGGTATTCGGATTCCGACATGGCTTTTTCGGAATAGAGAAACAGCTTGTTCAGACGGTCAATAGCTCTCTCCAGACGGATTTTTTCCTTTTTGAGCTTCGATAGCTGCAACGGCGGCTCAGAGTCTGTTTTGATTTTGACGTCTTTTCCGAAAACTTCGCCTTTGACAGTGCCGGTGCGGAGCGTATGAAACAGATCCTGTAATCCGTCCGGGGCAATGGCAACCACTGGGGAGAAGGTATCGCCAGAGAGTAGCTGCTGTTCCAGTTTCTGTATGCTCGTTTCCGGAGAGAACGCCTTTTGAGCGTTGAGCATATTGAGAATGTAGTTGAAGACGAACTCGCCAATGATTGGGTCTGAGGTAGATTTTCCAGTACACCACAGCTTACTTTTTCGGTGTGTAGGGCAGAAGTAGAGAGAATAGCGTCTGCCGGTAGTCTTCTTTACGGTGGAAATGGAACTCGTCATAGGCTGGCCGCAATTTCCACAGATAAGCAAGCCGGAGAAAATGTGGGTGTATTTACTTTTGCCACTCTTGTGGAATGATTTGAGCCTGCGGTTGGATTCCAAGAGTGCAAGGATACGTTCTTTCTGTTCCCGGCTTACGATGGCCGGGTGGTGGCCTTTTACGGTAATCCATTCGGATTTATCCTTAGGACGCTGCCGGTCCCCTTCCTTAAGGCGGTTGTACTGGTAATCGCCGCAGTAGAATACGCTGCGAAGAATAATATCCAGAGAGACCGGGGACCAGTCATTACCGGCACGAGTCCGGTAGCCATGTTCGTTCAGATACCGGGCCAGATAAACCAGGGAGCGGAGTTCTTCGTATTTGTCATGAATCAGATGGGCGATGTTGTACTCATCGGAGTTGAAGCTGAAATCCTGTTCTTCCGGATCATAATCGTAGCCGTAAGGAATACGTCCGCCGTTCCACTGCCCGTTGCTGGCTCTGGAAATCATAGTGGCAGTGACACGTTCCGAAGTCATGTTACGCTCCAGCTCCGCAAAGACAAGGATAATTTTGAGCATCGCTTCTCCCATAGCCGTACTGGTGTCGAACTGCTCATTTTTTGAGACGAAGGTAACGCCCAGGTCTTTAAGCTCCTGGTACATCTCGGCAAAGTCCAGAAGGTTTCTGGAGATTCGGTCAATCTTCCAGACCAAGAGATGCGTGTACGTGCCGGTCCGGAGCTGAGACATCATTTTCTGAAATTCTGGCCGGATAGTATTTTTGCCAGAGTACCCGGCATCCTCGAAGATTGTCACATCGTCAGTGTTCAGTATCAGCTTGGCGTATGCAATCAAGTCTTGACGCTGCATAGGCAGAGAGTCCCTGTCAATCTGATGCAGGGTAGAGACTCGTATGTAGATAGCCACTTTTGCGTGAGTGGCAGCACTGTTTGAAATCATATTTTCCCTCCAAAAATACGCCGTCCCATTACAGAACGGCGCATGTTCATTTCTACGCCCTTTTAATCGGGCAATTCAATATCACATCCCTTAATCCGGCAAAATCCGTTATGTAAGGTTTTAGAGCTTTCAGTGAATTAAGAGAAATATTTTTCTGATTGGGCTTTTGCTCGTTGAGCACATAGGTAGGCAACACATAGAACTCCCAGTATTCCAGGGCAAGCGGCGAGACATCTTTCGTCAGTGCTTTGTAGAGGCAGAAAACGTAGAGGTCAGAATGCCGCTTGATGTCCGGAGAGTATCCGGCTTTCGGGTCCCAGGCTCTGTGAGGTGCTATGCTGAACTGTATATGCTCGTGGTACGCTTCATCCCAGGATTGGAGATAAGAAGCGGATTTGACTTCGATTCGCTGTCCGGTAGGACTGGTCAAATCAAAGGGGAGCCAATCAGTTCGCATTTTCGAATCGGGGGGGGTAATAACGCACTGTGTACTATGTATTCTGCAAGTACGCCCCGGTCTGTGTTGTTGAGCAGATCACTGTAAGCCCAGGACCAGAAATCTACTACCGACAAGCCGGTGTCTTCCCCATGAAAAGTAAATTTGTTATTGGATGTTAATTGCTCCATGCAGGAACCCTCCCTTCGCAGAGAGAGGTTATGCCATGGATGTTGCCGTCAAGAGCAAAGACCAACGCCCGGCGGCAGTCGGTGTCTGTCAGAGTATCGGAATAGGTATGGACCAACGGCAAGAACTCACGAACCGAAAGCGAGAGTTTCTTCCGCAGGTGTGCTATTTTGTTGATGGTTCCGGCAGACAGCGATGCAGGCCCTTCCTCCAGAGAAGAACAGAAGGAAGAGAGATAGAGCAGTAGAGCCGCAGCATCGCAATTCAGTTGTTCTTCGGTCCAGGCCAGGAAAAAGTATTTCTTTGAATCCATAAGCCCTCCTGTCCGGTATCATCTGAAACGACGATACCAATCTAAACGGATAATCTTTTTTCATCGTCAAGGTATTTTTTGCTTTCCTCAAGAGCTTTGAGGTAGCCCTTCATTTCCCCTTTAAATTCATAACGCTTTTCTGTTGGCAGAGCCTTGTAAATACTCAGCAGCTCCTTCTCATCATCGGTGTAAGTTTCGGTCTGGACGTCAGTGTAAGCAGATTCTTTTCCGGTCAGAATGTAGTCGGTAGAGACGTGCAGAAACCGGGCAATGTCTGCGATGTATTTAGCTGGCGGCAGAGTGTTTCGAGCCTTCCAGGTAGAGTAGGAAGACTGGTTAATGCCAAGAAATTTGCACAGTGCATAAGGCGTTTGCTCCCTCTGTTCGAGAACTGTTTCGATTCTGTCGATTGCTTCCATGTAGCACCTCCGTAAAATAATTCGAGAAATCGAAGAAAAACTCTTTACAAATTCGAGTTTTCGAGCTACAATACAATCACAAGCTACAAATGATTCGCAAATGGGAAGTGCTAAATCGCATAAGTAGTTTGTGATTGCGTATGTAGTGTACGTTTGTACCGTTAAATTGTATCATTTTACTTCGAGAAAGTAAACTACATATGCAAAAATCCATCAGAAAGGAGGAAAAGCATAATGCAGGGCAATATCACTGACTGGGGCAAGGAAGTTAAGAAGGGTCTGATTGAACGAGGCTGGTCTATCAACGATTTGGCTGAGAGAATCGGCAAGTCAAGAACCAGGGTATCCGGAGTTGTGAATGGCCGGATTTACTCGGATTCGATTGCAAGTGCAATCAGTGACCTTCTCAATATCGAAAAGGCATCAGCGTCCATGAAAGAAGCAACCAGAGATTGGTGTATGGATGCAAGAAAAGCCATGATTGACCTGGATATGAACACAGGGGAGCTGGCTGAGAAGACTGGCTACTCTACACAATATCTGAATGCAATTATCTGTGGCAGATGCTATTCGCCACCGGTTATGAAAGTGATAAGCGGTGCACTCGGAATCCAGGAATATCAAGGGAAACAGGATTCCTCTAAGGACAGTTAAATTGTAACAGGAAAGATGGTGTGAAGAAATGGGAAGAGGCCCTACGAAAAGCAATGAAAATGTATATTTTGTTGCCAGAAAAAAGGCGGCAATGTACAACGAAAGGCTATACTCCAGAGAAGGCGCGGCGGAGCTGCTTGGTATATCTGTTTCGACACTCGCAGACTATGAGCTTGGAAATACGAAGGTAGTTCCGGTAGACAAGGTGGTTCTCATGGCGGACCTCTATAATGCACCGGAGCTGAAAACCGGGTATTGCAAGCATGAATGCCCGATATGCAGTTATCTCCCGGTTGCAACAGAGGCGAAAGGCCTGGAAGGGATAGCCCTTCGGCTGATGAAGAGGCTGGATTGTGATGAGCTGAACCGCATCAAAAAAGAACTTGTAGACATTACGGAAGATGGAATCATCGATGAAACGGAGAAGCCGGAGCTGAAAAAGATCCTGGCTTTTTTAGATGAAGTTGCGGAGTCCATCAGCGAACTGAAAATCGTAGGCGAAAAGTTTTTGAAGAAGGTGTGAGTATGGACGTACAGAAAATGCTTGAAATTCTGAAAAGAGATTACGGAATCGAAAGTAAAGAGGAACTGATAGAAAGATTTGAGTCCAGCAAGGGAATCAACATCGGAATTTTCACTGAACGGAGGCAGACAGCATGAGAAACAGAGTTATGAGACGTAGGATGCACAGGGTTCTGTGGAAGAAGCTGAGTAGAATCTACGCAGTGGATATGGCAGAAGTCCTGGGCTGGATAGAATACATAAGCATCATGGGAATTTTCCAGTGCTTTTGTATTGTGATGGCTTGTGAACAGAGAGGCAGGGCGGCTTTTGGAGGAGAGTATTTGATTCTTCCGGCGGCGATACTTGCAAGAATGTGGATTCCAGAAATGATACAGAGCGTGACTGGTGTTCTGGAGATGCCGGATGAGGAAGAGGATAATGTGTGAGATATGCGGACAGGATCCTTGCCATCCGAGATGCCCGAATGCTCCGGAACCGAAAGAGGTTCATATCTGTTCGGAGTGTCTGGAAGGAATTTATCCGGGCGACAGATTCTATGAGAGCTGCGGAAGTTATGTGTGCGAGGAGTGCCTAAAAGGCATGACGATTGATGAAATATTTGAATTACTGGGCGAGAGCCTGGAAGAAGCATAGGAGGTAGGATATGGGACAGATGACCGTAGAACAGTGGT
>OGXI01002071.1_pt1 | contig 15714 bp, 5 predicted proteins | sample 1576221 | NCBI WGS metagenome assembly OGXI01 (sample SAMEA3541523, study PRJEB24748) | human gut metagenome | biome: human gut; feature: human-associated habitat; material: faeces | place: China | collected 2012
TATCTGGTCAATTAGATGTTTCATCTACAAATTCTGTTTTGATTTTCGTTATTGTATAAATAATATTATCGTTTTTATAAGTGCCTTCTATTGTTGTATCATTGCTATTCAGAATTTCTGCTGAAAGTAATATTTTATAATTTGAGTAGAAATGATTCATATTCTCTACATTTTTCACGTCAATCTTTAAGCGAATTGCCTGTGTAAATATAGAGCCATCAAATATATTACTGTTTTTCAATTCTGATGGATTCTCTGCATTATCTACATAAACCTTTTTCAGAATATTCCAACTCCATGTTCCCTTACTCTCTGTAAAGTTTTCATATCCCGGTGAATTCACTTCAACTGTCAGATACTGACTGGCATCTTCCAGTACATCACCATATTCTTCTAAAGTTCCTGTAGTATTCTTAGGCAGTACTCTTATTGTAAATCTCACTCCATTTGATTTCAAAAGAGTTTCTTTCAAATTCTTCATAGAAGATAAATCATAGAGTGCCGTGGTATCAATATTTGCGTAGTTTTTATCTACATCCACGTTCTGCCCCAAATCCAGTAGATTGATTCCAAGCTGGTCTATATAATCTGCATCATACGTCAGCTTTACTCCTTCTGGTTCATCGCGATAGTAACTTACCTTTGTTTTATTAGCACTGAGTGATGCTCGATTATTACTGTACGATAAGCTGTCTTTCTCTGTAGACACCAATGATGTATACATTAATTTTGCATAATTTTCTGGTGCATTGCCTACCAGTTTTGATTCTGGTATTACATCCAATCCGGCTGTCGGAAGTATAACCTCCATAATTGCTTCTATATAGAATGTTGTACTGGCAGTATTATCAGTTCCTTTAATTTTGTTACGTACACCTTCTAAACTAATTGCGTTTTCCATCGTTCCATCTGTAGACAAAACCAATTCCATATTGCCACCATCAGATGTCCACACATAACCACCATTTGTAACTTCCTGCTTGTCATAAGATCCATCTGACCATGCTTTACCGTCATAAGAATAATAAGTTCGGTTCCCATCATTTTCTGTATATACATAATAATGCACGGTTCCGCTAGTTCCACTTGGGAACGATGATGTACTTGTATCTAATGTTCCATTCACATTATGATTGACCTGAATACTACTAGTAAACTTCTGATATAATTGATCGGTTGTTAAATAAGCCTGTCCATTCGGAAATGTAATCTTATCTTTTATAGATACCTGTAACTTACTGTCCAGCACACTGATCAATTTGATTGGACTTACATCATCACCCAAACTCTCTGTTAATTCCTGCTCATATCCTTTAGAAATCTGATATGTACTAGCCGAATTATATTTCGGATCTAAAGTAGCTTCTGCTTTATTATCTCGTAACAAACAATTAATATGTTTCGGGACACTAATATTCAGATTTGTATCAATTCCACCATTGATAAATGTTTCATTTGTACTAGTTGAAGGAACTGTAATTACTAAATAGTAATTTTCACTTACATTGCTCGTTGTTCCACTCTTAAGTGCATCTTCATCTATCATTACATTATATGCACCAGTTTCTCCTGTCCCGGCAAGGCGATAATACTCATACCCATCCTTTCCTTTGATCCGTACAGTCGGAGCCGGATAAGTCTGATCATCTTTACCGCCATCTGGTTTACCACTTTCGTCAACTTTAATAAATTTACCTGCAACGCTTTTTTCAACTTTTGCTCCCAGTAATTCTCCAATGGATTTTTGTATAAATTTCATTCCTGATGTATTTACAAAATTACTCAACAATACTTCCTGATTTTTAGCTTCATCATCAGTTATATCATGATAATATACAGTCTTATTATTATCCTGACAGTCTACCAATGATAAATGTGTGCCTGCCGGAAGATTACATATGATATGTTTATCCATTATTTGCCCAATATCACCACCAGCATCCACATAACTCTGCCATCCGTAATCTGTATATTTTTTCATTGCACTGTTATACACATATGTAATATAACCTGTAATTGTACTGTCGTAGCTGTCCAATACATGACTTGTAAGGCCATCATATTCACTGCTCTTAAAATGTGTGCCATGCGTCAATGTCGCAGTAAAATCAACTTCCAGCATACGACGCACTAATACTGGCACTTGCAAATTATAACTATGTCCATTTTCTGCAAATGTTACGGTCAGAAGTATAAATCGATTTTTATCATTATCATAATCTGTTGTCGCTGAAAAACTAATCTGTCCGTTTTTATCAGTCGTTACACGAAGTGCTGAAGATTGAGCTGCATCATATATAAATGTATCCGCATCTTTGTAACTATATACATCCGCACTCACTACAACATGTTTTGTAGTACTTGTATTCAATGCATTTGCTGCACTAAATCCTCCATTTGTTAGAATATCTAAATATGAACTTATAGCTGTTACATCTCCACCAGAAATTCGTAGCACAGGGAAGTTATTATTTGTACTCTTTTCTTTTTTCTGGTTTTCGTTATAAGTCGAGAATGCAGCTTCAAAATCAAATGTAGCTACACCTGTATTTTTGTATGAGAAATGTCCATTTGTTGAATTTTCTTTCTCATTTACAATTGTCTGCGCATTAACATTAAATGCATTGCCCGACTTTGTCCATGCTGCTCCGTCCCCATAAAGGAACTGTTCTTTTCCATTTTTTTCAACTTTTAATGTACTCTTTGGACTTGTAACAGCATATGGTGAGGTTCCTGTCACATCCAGTAAATCATCTGTTTCAGTTCCCGGCTGAAGTACTGTTCCTTCCTTTTTCAAGGATGTACCTGTATAATCCGCAAATGCAAAATAACATTTTTTACCAATCGCCTCTTTGGACGCCTCAGATGTATAGCCATATAAGTTATCAGCTACTTTTCCATTTTTATCTTTCATGTTAATATTTTGCATACTTATACCTGCAACATAAATGTATTTCGCCCCACTTTCCGGATTAGAAATAATCGTTCCTGACAATCCTTTATTATCCGTATTCTTCGTACCAATAATTTCCACATCATTCATTACTATATTTGATGCTGTCAGACTTCCTCTCATTTCCCCTGCCATTCCACCACTAAACGGAGCAGTTATCTTTATATGTTGTGTACTTGAATCATAAATGGATATACTGGCATTTTTTCCAGATAAAGAATGAATGTCTCCACTAAAAGCACTTGCACTCCATTGAGTAGTAGTAATTTCTGTATACTTCACCTGACATCTTTTCATTATAATCGGATTATTGGTAGATAAACGTCCATATATACCACTTGCACCATTCTTACTGTTAATTATAGTTTTCTTTGACTCTGTACCTGTAATTTCAGTATCTTCAACTGTAACAGTACCAATCACCTCTCCAATTAATCCTCCAGAATACTCCCCATATACTGTAAGGCCTTGAACCGTAGAGTGTGTAATTCCTATTTGACCGTTTCCAATCCGTCCTATCAATCCCCCTGTCTGTAGTCCGTTTACATTTTTTGTATTTAACTGGCTATTCTCTATATTACATTTATTGATACTATTATTTTGCGTACTTTCAGAATTACCAATCAGTCCACCGATATTTCTGTTTGCCGTCACATTACCATCTTTAAATACAGCATTGTTTATATTATATGTTGCATTATTGCTATTTTCAACCTGTCCAACATAACCTCCGGCATTCGTTGTTGCAGAAATTGTTGTACTCTTTACAATAACATTTTTATAGTTGCTCCCATCTCCCGTATTATTAATTTCAAGATTTGTCTTTACACTGCCAAATATACCGCCAGCATATGAAGTACCGGTACTTGCCATAATTGTAGAAGAATCACCAATTTTCAATTCAGCTCCTGTCGTATTCTTAACAGAACTAATCAGCCCATTTGCTCCGCTGTCTACATAACCTGCAAAACCACCAGATGCATATTTACCTGTAATATTCAAACTATCATAGGTGCAATCGATCAGATTTAACCCGAAATAATTATTATAGCTATTACTTGATTGTCCTATTAATATTCCAATATCTGTATTTGCTCCAGCACCGCGGCCTGTATTACCAAATAAACCACCTGCACTTGCCGGACTGTTAATATCAAGATTTTGAATTTTCACTTCCTTACAGCGCACATTCGCCGTAGATACCTGTTTTACACCTGCTGATACACCCGCTGTACTGCCTGCAAATCCTCCAACACCAACATTATATTGATTATTATTTCCAAATCCAGAAAGTGAATCTCCAACATAGCTCAATGTAATAACTGATTTTTCTGTACTATTATTACTTCCAATTGTCAGATTTTGAAGCATATGATATGTTTCTCGTTGATCCGCGGGCACTTCATCTGGTACCTGGCGTAACACATTGAACAGGCCGCCAATTGATGCCGCATGGAAATCATCATCACTATATTCCTGAACAGGCATGTTTACTTTTAATATACTATCTTTACCATCCACACTTGTAATCCATGGTACTACACGTTCAGATAATGGATATTTCACTATACTGGAATACAATGCATATGACCGATATCTGGCTGATATTCCCTGATATCCTGTTCCGTATCTACTCATATCATAGGTTCCATTTTGAGATAATACAATACTCGTACTTCTTGCGTTCCCTCCAATATAGAAAGTGGCAGGATTCGCATATTTCGTTACCAGATATGGAGCATTTGTTGCATTATCTAATGTAGATGCCATTTGTGCTTCCTGCCTGGCAGCATTATATCCAGGTGAATTGCGGTCATCTGATACGGATAAAGCAAAGTCATTAATGATATCGCCTTCAGCACTTGTACTATTCTCTCCGATATGACTATATAAAGCATTTCTTACCTTGCCATAGACTCCATTTCCAAAACGATATTTACCACTTGCATCTGAAGCGTCAATATTACCACTGTATGCATTTGTTCCATAAGTTCCTGTTCCTGCTGTATCACCACCTGCTGCAGCGCCACTGTTTACAATAGCTGATAACACCAACAATCCCTGTGCATCTTTCACTTCTGTCTGCATAGGATTTGTTCTGTTTACTTTTGAAGTACTTTCGCCAGTTGTTGTAATACACTTATCATTATGTGCACTAAGTTCGTTAATTTTATAATTCTTATTTGTGTTTTCTACTGCACATCCTTCACTAAATGCATAACCATCTAATACACGACCAACATATGGATTCACATACAAATTTGCAGTTGAAGTGCTTGCCGGATCTGCTCCCGAAACTTGGGTAGTTGTAAGTCCGGTTTTTCCATCCATATTTCGGAAAATTACTCCACCGCCAACAATCGAACCAACATAACCACCTATCTGAGCCAGGTAAGACCGATTACCAGAAAGGCCAAGCCAGTTCGTACTCATGTCCACTGACACATTGTCTATAATATTATCTCCACCCATAATGCTGCCAATCACACCACCAAAAAATGTGGCTGAATAATATTCCGAAGTACTATTAGCAGTATAACTTATAGATTTTGTAATCCCCAGTTGTGTACCGCTTTGATAGCTGACATTAATGTCTTTTACCACACTTCCATAACTATATGGAATCAATCCATTGCCTGTTCCACTTCCTTTTAGAATGATTGTTGTCGGATTATTTTTATCTGTACAGGTGATTACTCCACGGAATGGATAAGCTTCTGACCCAAATCCTCGGAAATCCGTCAATGTCAGTGTCTTTCCTGTATTACTGGTTTCTGTTTCCAATGTTTGTGTACCGAATATACCAGTCGTTGTTTCCTTGTTACCCTGAATATCATAATATGCGCTCAACATATAAAGATGCATCACTGTATTGGATAACGTTGTAGTTTTGTCACTTACACTTACCCAAGAGCCCTTTCCATCATACTGATATACTTCATCATGATTGTTCCCACCGGTACACATCGTAGACTGATCTGTAGTCACTCGAATTGCCCAGTCTTTCTGTGCATTTCTTGTTGCCAGATATTCTGCAATATGCTTCATCTGTTTTTCTGATGTAATTTTATATGGGTGTCCATAAGTCCCACATCCTGTTGTAATACTTACCGGTCGCTGATTTACTCGTATTTCATGTGCATACCCTTGAGTATTTACATGTTTATTGCATACATACGGAAGATAACTTGAGAAATCCGTATTTTTATTTTCATCTGAATATACTACATTTCCGCCATCTTCTTTAGCTATACCATATCCTTCCTCATCAAAATACCAGAGTTGAAGTTCTGCGTACTCTTCTGAACCAGATATTTCCTTTCCATAAGTCACTTTATGAATATGATCTGTTCCATTCCAGTCTTCTGATTTTGTAAAGTTATATGTAGCAACAGCAATTCCATCTGCGGCATATTGAAAACTCTCCAAAAGTGTTGCATGTGTGAATATACCACCATTAGCAACCGTTTTATCTGGTAAAGTAATCCCAGAAAATGTCATATTAATTTGATTACCATTTTCTGACCCAACATTACCGATTAAACTGGAAGCCGATCTTTTTTCTGTATTATTCTCATATTCTGAAGTTGCTTTTATGCCAGTTGCCGTAAGTGTTGTATAATTGGAAAGCTGATTAATCAACAATGGCGCATAGGATTCTCCGCAATCATATACGCTGAATCCATCTAAAGTTACATTATTTAGATTCATAGTAATTGGATACAATGTACCATTTACACTGCTTCCTTCAACATTTCCGCCAAATATAACTCCCGATCCAAGTGCAGTCTTCCCAATTGTTCCCTGGAATTTCACATTATTGACATTAATTGTATACTCTTTTTTATCTGAATCCTTTGAATTTGTATAATCCAAGAACAATCCACAATGCATTGTATAATGTTGCGAATTCGCTGTTTTTTTTGTTGATTTATTATTACCCTCAGCCTTTTCAATATCTTCATTATAAAATTTGATTGTCACATTTTGAACAGTCATTCTCGCTACACCCAAATTTATTGGATAATAGCTATATTTCCGCATATCAAGAGCAGCAAGTCCATTTGCAGATTCTCCTCCGATAATAGTGCTTGTCGCATCATTGCGTAAAGTTGTATTACCATTATCATAAATAAAATAATTTTTCAGGGATGTATCTGCATATTGATAGGCATCCCATAACATCAATTCTGACTGTGTATCTATACGACCATTCTTATTATTATATGCATCTTTGTAGCATTGATCTAAATCATAATAGTATCTACTACAAGCATTTGTCTTATGTTGCTTACCAAATTCTGTACGATTTTCATAAGTTGTGCACTTATTCTCACTTTCTGCCACACCCTCTCGATTTTTCGTAGCTATAGAAATAATACCATTCACATTATTTGTTGTAATTGCATCGGCTGATGCTGCTGTATATGCAACAAACTCATCATACACTCCTGCACAATTTATACTTACATTTTCTCCTATTTTATAGGAATAGTCATTCTCATCCTTCCAATAAGTTGTTGTTGTTAAATATAATGCCGCAATTTCTGTTTCTGATTTTTCTAAAATCTCTCTTCCACGTTCCCCATGGCACACCAGTAATCCAACATCTTTTCCGGCATTGACAACAAATTTCTGCATATCAATTCCTTTTTTTCGGATTTCCCAAAGTCCACTGGATCGATATACTAATCCTCCTACATTGGCTTTCGGTGCATTGATAGTTGCATCTGTTACAGTTAATTTTGTGCCTGTAAATGTTCCATCACTGTCATCATTTAAACCCATAAAGTATACACCCACATTCGCCCAAATACTTCCAAACAAACCACCACATACTTTTTGTGCTTCCGGTGCATCGATTTTAAGACCCTCATAGATTAAATTTCGAATTTCAATCCACGCAAGCCCACCTCGGGCTGTTCTTGCTATTAATCCTCCTACATATGCATAATTATAATTACTACCTTTTGCTTCAATAGTTCCACCTACAGTTAAACCATTACATGCAAGTTTATGAAATTGCTTTGAACCATAACCTATGATACTTCCTGCATTAATATAAGAATCACTATTCGAATTTAATTCTTGAATCGTAATATCTGGTTTTACTATAGAATTGTTTTGAAAAGTCACTTCAATATTTCCACCCGAACTGTCAGTTGCCTCTCCAAATACTCCTCCTATATAAGTCTTTTTTGTGTTAGGTGCATCAATGGTAATCTTTTCTTCTATTTTGACCCCTGAAAAAACAGTACTTCCTTTCGCCTTCGCCGCAAATCCACCTACACTGCTAAAATCACTGACATTACTCATTGTAATCTGACCCGCTACTGTCAGTTGATTTACATTCCCTCTTGCCTGAGCAAACATACCAATAGCTGTATGATTATAATAGCTTCCCCATTTGTACGGATAAAGTTTTCCTCCACCTTCTGCTCCTTTGGATATCTTATTTCCATTTCTCAAGCCAAATGTCTCACCCAAAGCTAACTTAATTGTATGTTTTTGACCATTTATTGTTCCAGAATATACCATATTATCCTGCTGACTATCTCTACTAACTCCTGTAATGCCAGTCCCTGTTAAATCTACATCTCCACTAAGTGTGATAGTCTGAGTCTGAAGATTTCTATAATTAGCAGCTGTTACGCCTGCAACTGGAAAAGCTCCATGGGTACTCCACGCAATATTCAACAATGCAAAATCATCTGTATTAGCAATCGATGCTCCGTCAAGGAAATTCGTATCTGATGGACTTGCCAGATTTATCTGATGAGTTGCATCATTAATACCTATCAGGGTAGAACTTAAACCAGTTGTTGTGCCTTCTGCCTTCAGCCGTATAACATGTCCATAATTTCCAATGTCATTGTTCTGGCTCGCATAATTACTTGGACATCGTTCCAATATCCATCCATTTCCTTCACCATCACCTCTTGCATAAATCAGTGCACTGTCTTGTCCTCCTACAATCTGTCCTGCACTCCAATACTTTGCATAACGTACTTTAGAAAAATCTGTTGTTCCAGACAATTCAACTGCGCTGCCCGTCTCTGCAAAACCAACGCTGCCTCCACCTTTGCTAATCTCTCCAGTTCCAGTATTGATTTGAATGTTTCTGATTTTAGACACGCTTCCTTTGGCGGAAAGACCAACAATCCCTCCAAACGCACACCTATCTATAGTTTCGGCGGAGACATTATCATTATACGCATACGGATTAGTATCTTCTACTTCGATGGTATCTGCCTCAAGATATACTGCAGCATTACTGTTTCCAGTTGCACCTAGTTCACCAACCACACCCCCATGATATTTTGCCTGTGTTCTATAGGTGCCATAATAATCAGATTTAATCTTTAGTTTTTTTAAATAAAGCGCATTTAATACTCCATTATTAAGATCACCCTGAACACATCCTGCCACTGCTCCATATGCCCTTATATAATTAGAATTGTTCATAGTGATATGTAATGTAATTGCTTCAGTTTTGTCCCCAATTGTATAATCCGTGCCATCTTTCAGACTTAATACGCCAAAGTATCCACCAATATAACCATTGCCATTGCTTGCCTGATTAATCTGTAATACCGGATCTGTAATATCAATACATGTCGGGAAAGTCTGGTTTCCCTTTCCGCTGAGTTCATACCGTCCTATGACGCCCCCCACTGTTCCACCAGCTGTAGCTGCTACTGCTGGAGACGTAAGTGTAATCTTTTGGTTTGTCTCTTCAAATAATACATTTGTTGCCTGACCAATAAACCCACCCGCATTTACACTCGCTGTTACTGATGGTTTGTCTAATACTATTGCCTGATTTACGACTATCCGTGCATCTGCATCCATCTGTCCGATTAAACCGCCGGCATTTCCTGCTGTTGCACTTACACTGAGCGCAGTTAAATTAATCCCCGGCTTATCCACAATCAGCTGAGTACCCTCCTTCATCTGTCCAATCAAACCACCGGCATTTCCTGCTGTTGCACTTATCGTATATCCATTAGTTGGGAATTCATAATCGTTCGTAATTTGTACAGATCCGCTCTCTAATATATTGCAGAGTAATCCTGCATGGTTAGTTCCATTTATAGATACCTCATTACGGTATGTAATCTGATTACCAATCTTAAATGTACCATTTCCTTTTACTTTACCAACAATCGCTCCTGTTCCATTTAAGAATGCCATTGGGATACCTGCTTCTTTTCCACCTGTCAGAACATAGACATCTGCTAACATTGGAGAACTTTCGTCACCTGCCCAGTTAATCTGTTGTCCTGGTATTACAGTTGCACTTGAAGACAATCCACCGAAAATTGCACGATTTGCTATTATAACAGGTTTCTGTCCGGTAATCTGTCCAGAAAAAGGTACTTCTTCACTTCCAAATCCGGCAAATGTATACTGCTGTCCATCCGGTCCTGTAGTAGGTGTTGTAAGATCCACTTCACTACCCGTAATGTTTATATCAATAATTAGATTCTGTTGTTCAGCTGCTGTACAATGTGATAAAAGGATTAACGCTTCTACGCTTGAAGCTGTGACTTTTGTATTATCATCAGAAATGATTAGGCCACTGATATTTGCCTGTTTCAACTGCTTTAAGGTGAATTTTCCGTCAGTCGCAGTTACACTAACATCACTGTCACCTTCCTGCGCAGTATTTTCCGGCATCTCAGTCTCTGTTCTTTCGTTGCTGCCTGTTTCATTTGTTTCTGTATCACTCTGATCAGCATTATTACTGTCAGCGTTATCGTTGTTGACGTTATTATCTTCAGCACTATTATTGTCAGCGTTATCGTTGTTGACGTTATTATTTTCAGCACTATTATCTCCAGCATCAGGTTCCGTTGTCTGAGTCTGATCATTTTCGCTGGATTCATCTGTATATTCTTGTGTTGTATCTGTACCCTGAGAAAGTGTTTCTGCCATTACCGTTGTTGGTACTATATTCACTATTAAGCAAATTGCAAGTAAACCTGCCACAACTTTTTTGTATCTCATCTATCAGTCACTCCCTATTTTTTCGTTCCCTCAACTTTTATTATATCTTTCATTCCAGTCCAGTCCAAATCTTTCACTTTATCTTTCGATATTATATAAAATGGAATCAAATAATCTCCACTTCCCTCTTCCTGGTTCATTTCAAATGTTACTGTTCCCGCCCTAGTTGATGTATCTGCTTTGCCTATTTTTTGCAAGAAATGTTTATCTATTTCCACTGCTTCTGAATCCCATGTAATCGTTACATCTGCTTTTCCGTTCGAAATTGACACCTCATAGTTAAATGCATCGTACTTAGCCGGTGTCGATTCTGCATTATCGGAAGCATCTATGAAACTTCCCTCACATGTAAATACATTTACTTTTGATTCTGTACACGGAGAAATGACAGCTGCCAATATTTGATTATTGGTCACAGACAATTTTGTCGGTATTGCCGTTGCAGTAATTTTCAGATTGTCAACATCTGCACCTGAAATAGTCACCGTGTATTTCTTTGTACTTGCCGAACGCCCTGTTAAGGTTACGCCTTTTTCAGTATATGTATTTCCAGTTACTGTATTTCCATTAACAGTATACCCTTCATGTCCCCCCTCAAATGTCAAAGTTAAATCATATACGATATCTCTTTCATTTACTATTGCAGTGTTTCCTTTTACATAGTTATATATTTCAATGTTTATTGGTAATTTCGATTGGGTTTTCTGACTTTCAGTAAACAGGATTGTTTTCCCTGCATATTTATTTTGTGCTGTTCCATTTGCACAGATTTGTAAATAATTAGAAGTAAATCTTACTGCTTCTGTATCCCTGTTTCTGACAACGCCCCTCTGCGCATCCTGACTTGTATAAGCTGCATAACTTCCACCTGCTACTGCAAGTATTCCTGCCATCGCAAGTATCGCACATATAACAATTTTAAAATTTAGACGTTCTGTCAGCTTCATGACCATTCTCCCTCCCAGTCTATGATCTATTTACTATTTATTATCAATTTGAACCAGTAAATAAAAAATATCTGTTTCTTTTTCCGTTTCTGTCCAGCTTATTTCAATCACATAATAATTCAAATATTCGCTATCTACTGACGTGTTTGTCTTATCTTTCTTTACACCATCCTGTGTTTCATTTGCCAACCAGTAAATCGGCTCCGCATGTGCTTGTACCTGATTATAATTATCAAAGTTCCAAGAATGTTTTGAACCATTCGCGTACTTATAATCTGCTGTTGAGTTCCCTTCATTAATATAATGTCCATTTAAAGGTGTTGTGCTATATGTATATGTGTAATTGCCTTCTGTAACGCTTCCATCCGTCTTTGATGTCACTTCTGTTGCCGGATAAATTTTAAATGTCAGTCCTTTTAAATTCGTTGTGTGAACAATTTCGATTTTATGCCTTCTCGCATCACTGCTGACACTTACTACCCTCTTTATCGTTACAGTATCTCCTTTCTTATCATCTTCTGTATATGACAAATCAAGTGAGGACAATGCTTCCCCATGTGGTCCTCGAATTGCGATAGATGACGGCTCTGTTACCTGCATTAGCGTAGCAATATTATTTTCATGCACAAACCACGCTTTACTTACACCAAACGCTAGTAGAATTACAACTAACATACTTATCGTCAAACGGATCAACATTTTACATTTCGTATTCTTTTTTTTCGTTTCACATTTATCCGTTATATTCCTCATTACATATCTCCCATTTTACTGTACTGACGCTTCTATATATATGTAACATTGCTTCTGACCGATATATTCATCCGCATCATTGTAATACTTATTACACTGATCCAAAACCTCATCTGTCATTTGATTATTTATTTCACTTGATGTCGTGCCTCCGTAAAATAACTGGTTCTGATTATTATTTACAAAACTAAGCAATGTATTATAATCTGTATTGTTTTCAATATTTGCAAACAAATCTCCATATGTGTTTCTTGCATCATATACGTAATTTCTAAAATACTTTGGCCATATCCAGTAAAATGTCACCTTATATGGCACTCCTTCCTGAAAACCACCTTTCGGTGCACTTACAGTCATTTTATTTGTTTTAGATTCTGTATTGTACAGCCAGCCACTGTAACCTTGTGTATTATCCAAGCTCTGAAATAGCAATATATGTCCCCTTACCAAATCTGGCAGAAATTCATCTTCGGATTTTATTGCTTTATCTTTATTTTTTGATAACTCATATGCCTCCAAATCTATCGTCACCTCTACGCTTGATTTTCCCACTTCATTTTTTTTCGGAATAATATAAAATTCCAATTTTCCAGTTGCTCCTGGCTGAAAACTTTTTTGTTCACTCAAACGCCATGCAAGACCATTTGTCCCGATATAATAAGTCTGTTTCGTACTTACCTGTTTTCCTGTAGATGTATCAATATAATTTTCATATACTGTTGGTTTTCCATCTGTAAAAAGATTTTGCTTATTATCATCTTTTAAATAAGTGTTTTCTGCACTTATTCCTCCACCAACACTCGCCAATACAAACGGATTATCATCCATCGCTGACACATTTACTCCCGTTGAAGTCACCCTAGTATTCGACACAAACCAAGCTATTCCAAGTGCAATAATCGCTACCAATGCCACAAATGCATATACAAAACTTTTCTTTAAAAAATTTTTATCCTGCTCAATTTTTTCTAACAATTTATCTGTAGAAGTTTCTTCGATATCATCGCTTTTTTGTTCTTGTTTCGACATTGACAACCTCCTCCTGTTTGGGTTTGCCCATATATGTTATTTTTTCACTTTTAGACATAAAATCCAATTGTTATCTTACCATAATTTGACATTCTTTTCAATGTTGTGCCCAAAACTCAATATTTCTATGGTAAATTTTTTATCATAATCAAAATACATCAACAAAACATAAGTAAATGCGTTCTGTTATTACTTTATTCTTGTTGTACACTTGTATACAATTTCACTTTTCTTTCGATTCAAAAAACCATCCGGAGTTACTTCATCCAAATAACTTTCTAATATCCTGTTAACATTTTACATTTGTTTTTATTAAATCAGAAAAACATTCCACTGCTCTAATTCGATATATAAATTTAACTTAATTGAAGAAACATTTTGCCAAATGAAATGTTTGCTACTCCACATAAGGTGAAATTTCCTTCAATAATCCCAAAGCAACTAATTCCAACTCTTTTTATGCTCGCTTAGGATTCCACTTTTTATATTTTCAAACTTTTTCAATAGAAACAAGAAGCACCGCTCTTTCAAGTTTAAAATTAAAACATGTAATTACCGATTTTGTAGCTTCCTTTCATAAGGTTTTCAGAGCGTATAACTTGTATGTTAGTTTGCATTGTCATAGATTAATGTAATTTATCTGTTTTCTCAATAAAAAAGACACATACTCTTATATGAGCTGTGCCTTGTATGTTTGTGTATTTTTATTGCTGCCTGTTCAGACGATCAAATAGCACCTTAGTTGTATTGGTTGCGATATGTATCCGTTCTTTTTTCAAAATACTTCGTGGACGCTGGTTTTCACGGTAGTCTCGCTTCGTCTGCGTAAAAGCAGAACAACATACAAAATCACAAATCGAAATTTCTCCTAATGAACTGGATTTAATAATAAATATAAAATCCACTGGTGCTGTCGTACTGGAAATTAGGTAATCTGCTTTAATTTGCGTGGTGAAAGAATAGAACCGGGGCATATAAGAATGTAACTGAAAATCCTGTTCCAGCGTTTCCTTCAATCGGATCAATGCTTCCAGACGCGGTTTTACAGATTCTTCGTATTGTGAACCTTTTTCAATTTGATTGTGACTAATTTTTCCTGAAAGAATCACTTCCGTTGTTTTAGATGAATTGAATCGTGGCAAATTAATATCCTTCAAATATTGAAATCCTGCAAGATGTGGAAACTTCTCAGGCGGAAATGACAGATGAATTGTGTACAATTGCTGTTTGTAACCAAATGTAAAAACATAATAATATTCTGTTAGTTCTTTCCACGCAACTGCGGCATCATACAGTAATCCGTGATCATTGCTTTCCATACACACCATCTCCTTTTCCACAAAATAAGAGCCTTGTCGAAGCAAGGCTCTTACTAAGCGTTTTTCTTCGATTCAAAGAATCTATTCGGCTTGTGATTACCGCATAACCCACGGTCTGACTCCACAATTGGCTGAAACCGAACCAGTCAATTGCTTCATTACCGCGATAGCTGGTCATCGCCGCTATCCTCTAAAATCATTATATCACAAAATTGCCAAAGCTCAATAGCTCTGAAAAACTTTGTGGAGCTGGAATTTCCATGCTCATCTATATTATATGCAGGATTTCGGAAATAGAAACAGTTTTTGATTGTTTTTTCAGCGTATGATAATACCAAACGTTTGGAAAATAACACTTCATCCGATATATCAAAAATATGAGGATGAGATTTGGAATAGTAGACAATATAGGGATATCGTAGCAAAAGAATAATCCCATAAAAACAACCATTTAACGATTTTTTAACCTGCTTTCATAAAGCTTTCAGAGCGTATAGCAGTATGCCAGCTTGTAGGAATGCATCATAGACGATGATTCCTTTTGCAGAAATGTTTTAGAATCTTCTCTGCAATGCCTTCCGGATTTCAAATCTCCGAAACAGCAAAACGAAGACTCTGGGGTGCAATACTTTCTGTAAAATTATTATACCCCTCGGGATTTTTGCTTGTTTTTACCATTGAAAAGACTGAATAATAATGTTAT
>OGXI01002073.1_pt1 | contig 15707 bp, 7 predicted proteins | sample 1576221 | NCBI WGS metagenome assembly OGXI01 (sample SAMEA3541523, study PRJEB24748) | human gut metagenome | biome: human gut; feature: human-associated habitat; material: faeces | place: China | collected 2012
CTGAGAGCAGAAACACAAGCCTGCTTGAGCTGGTTCCAAGAAGCCTTATCAACATTCTTGTTGACAATGGCAAATAGCTTATTTCCAAAACAGACTTCTTCTTTAACAAGAGCAGTTTTTTTACCGGCACTTCCTCCTTCAGAACATACGAATACTGTACCTGCTGGAGCAGTCCTGAATTTTGTTTCAGAAAATGGGATTATAACACCTGTTTTGTAAGTGATTGTTCCATCAAAGCCTATATCCTTTGTTCCTATGTAATTCCAACCTAGAACATCATTCATATATTTTTCCTGTTTAACAGTTTTATTGATGCTATTTCCATTATAGATAACAGCAATATCACTTAGTTTTTTGGGGGAAATCAACTTCCAATATCTCCTTTACGCTACCAATTCTATATTCATTTCCTGTAAAATTTCCTCATACTGTTCCCCGAACACATCATAAAAGGCAAGCAGCCCGCCTTTTTTATCAAATGGCGTCAGGTCTAAATCCTCCGGTAAAATACTCAGGGAACTTACAATATGGTCTTTAATCAACCTCAGCCATTCCATCTGTTCCTCGGTAAAATGCACCGCACCTGCATTTCGTCTGAGTGTCCACTGCATAAAATTGTAATTTACCTTGTCAGCAAAAGGAAAAAGCTGATTTGTATAACCCATTTCAAAACGGATAATGGAAATCAGGTCGGCAAGCTGAGCCATTACACCTTTTTTCACTTTATCCGGCTTCTTAATGGCATAGCAATCCCACAAGCGTTCTACGGTGATACCCTTTGACTTTAGCTTTTCATATAGCGCTTTCAGCTTCTCCACCGCCATTGCGCGGTTTGCATACGGTTCGCTGTAAATAATCCGCAGGGCAAGGATTTCGTCCCGGTTCTCCTCAATAAAGGTGCGGAATATCTGTATCATACGGTCGGCGTTTTCTTCCTTCTGCGTGTCATATCCGGCAAACAAAACTGAGTCGAGATTGACATTGTCGATGATCTGGTCGTGACTGCGGCGGACATTTTCGATAAAATCACGCGTGTCGGGATTCATAAACGGTGCGACTGCCTGTGCAATCAAATCTTTTTGCGCCTGCTTGAGCGCTTCTTCTGATGGCTCTTCTGTTTTTGCGTCTGCCTTTGCTTTTTCTGCAATTACATCTTCATCAAAGGCATTGAGCAGATTTTCAGCAACCTTTCCGGCGCTTTCTCCGACTATTTCTTCAAATTGCCTGCGCTCGGCATTGTTCATCTGGCTGTTTAAGCGAATCACACGGTTTGCAAGCGAGGTAATAGTATCCTCGTCTTTCGCTCCGAGCGCTACATTCATCATCAATTCTTTCATAGAGACGGACGGTTTGCGTTCCAGCGCACGGGTATCGCATTTCTTTGATTTGGTAACGCCCACTGCGTCTACAATCACAAAATGGTCTTTGTTTTCCGTTGCGGAAGGCGTGACCTTTTGCAGATCGTCTTTTCCGAGGGTCCGGGTGCCGCGCCCTTTCATCTGCTCAAAATAGTTCTTGCTGCGGACATCACGCATAAAAATCAGGCATTCAATCGGTTTTACATCCGTACCGGTAGCAATCATATCGACGGTGACTGCAATACGAGGATTATAGTCGTTCCTAAAAGAGCTAAGCACCGATTCGGGATTATCTGCGGAATATGTAATTTTGCGGCAGAACTCATTTCCCTCACCGAATTCGTCCCGTACAATCTGGACAATATCATCGGCGTGGCTGTCCGTCTTTGCAAAAATCAGCGTTTTGGGAACTTCTTTTCGCCTTGGAAACAATGTTGTAAACAGGTTTTCTTTAAAAGTGCGAATCACGGTTCGAATCTGACTGGGATTAACAATATCTCTGTCCAGCTGCGGAGGCACATAATCTATATCTTCGTCCATCTGCATCCAGCGTTTTTCCCTTGACAGACGGTTACGATGTTCTATCATCTGCTTCATCAGATAGGCGCCGTTTTTCGTGATTTCGGTTTCAATCACGAAAATATCTTCGCCTACATTGACGCCGTCTACAATTGCCTGTTCACGGGGATATTCACTGACGATATTTTCATCAAAAAAGGCAAAGGTACGCTTATCCGGTGTAGCAGTCAACCCGATAATAAATGAATCAAAATATGAGAGCACCTGACTCCACACATTATAAATAGAGCGGTGACATTCATCTACAATAATGCAGTCAAAAAATTCAGGCGGGTATTTTTCGTTGTATACCACTTCCTTCGGTGCTTTGCTGTCAGCCGTGACATATTCCGCAAAAGGAGTTTCTTCTGCGGATTCGTCCAAATCCTCTCCTTTGAGGATAGAATACATTCGCTGAATCGTGCTGATGCAAATCTGAACATCAGAAGGAATGTAGGAAGATTTCAGTCGGCACACTCCGTAAAGCTGAAAAAAAGGGCGTGGGTCATCGTTTGGTATATAGGCAAGGAATTCTCGCTCTGCCTGTTCTCCGAGGCTTTTTGTGTCCACCAAAAATAAAATGCGGTTCATCTTGCCGTATTTAAGCAGTCGGTAGGCCGCTGTAATTGCTGTAAAAGTTTTTCCTGCGCCTGTTGCCATTTGCACAAGAGCTTTCGGACGGTTGTTGGCAAAAGAATTGTCAAGATTTCGAATTGCATTGATTTGACATCTTCTGAATCCTGTTTCATCAAGGGTCGGAAAATGTTTCATATTATTTCGGATAGTATCCGGACTTGCAAGCAGGGCTTCCAAAGTTTCCGGTCTGTGAAACGAGAATACCGTGCGGGAGCGGAACTTGATATCCTTATAATCAGTAAAACGGATCAGCTTGTCCGTCGCTTCGTAAGCAAATCGGATGGAATACTCGACTTTTACCCATTTAAAAGTGCTGTTTGCATAGCGTGCAGACTGTTCCTCTACGGCAGTGATGTTTTCACCGGCATCACTTTTTTTGGCTTCAATAACGCCAACCGGTATGCCGTTCACAAAAAGCGCATAATCTACCGGTCCGGTGTCTGTCGGGAATTCACGTACAGCGACACCGAGTGAAGCCATTGGATTTAGTCGCTTTACATCCTGTACCACCCAGCCGGATTGCTCTAACTTTTTATCAATCGATATCCTTGCTTTTTGTTCAGGTGTCATTGCCTGTTCACCTCTTCGTTCTCGTTGGATATACACTCTAAAATATCATCCACTCTGCAATTCAAAGCAACGCAAAGGCGTTCAATGCTTTCCATGGAGATATACTGGTCTCATTTCAAACGGGTAATAATATTTGTACTGACGCCGGCTTTTTGAGCGAGCTGTACATTCGTAATTTTTCGATCAATCAATAAGTGAAAGAGCTTATCATATTTAACAGCCACCAACTTCACCTCCGATAATAATCCAAAAATATCATATCACAAAATCGTGAACATTCTAACAATACTCTCTGGTTCTTAACGCTTGTGAACGTCCGCCTCAACCGGCGGGCAATTTTTTTGCCTTTTTTAAGAATTGCTATCCCCAAACGGATTCTCACAGTGGGAACAGTCGAAGGGCTTTTTGCGCCTAAAAAATTTTTTGAGGCTTCTTCAAAACAGGTTGCTGGACCGTTTTCGTCATTAAAAAACCGCCAACCGGTATCTTCAAGCAGCTTATTAAATTTAATTCATGCTTTTGCCTCTTTGCTTTTCATGTTCTCTCACCTCATTTCCACAAGCAAACATCTGTATGCCATTTGGCGGAAAAATTATTTGAACTTATAGCCGCTGAAAATGGCTTTGCAAGAAAATCACTTATCGTTTTGAGTACAGTTCCATAGTCATCTGTCTTTGTATCAATCTTTCGGCAAAATGCTTTCCATTTCTTTTGCATCGCTTCATCACCTTCAAAAGCCATTACCTGCTCAAACTGTTCAACGGTGAAAGCGTGTCCGCGGTTCTCAAAAGTCTTTCTCAGTGCCTCTGTCAGCGTAGCGCCGTCAAAGTCAAACTTGTTGGCAAGATAATAGATGTCGTAGTAGTCCTTCATTCGACTGGAGAATTCCATCAGACTGAGGATTGCATCTATCTTCTCGGCAATTGTTGTTTCAAGGGAGTAAGTGTTTACGGTAGGGACAGAAAAGTCATCAAGCTGTGTGGGGATCTGGCGTTTTTCCTGCTTTGGTACAATCACATCACCCACACCGAAGTCAATGCCAAAAGGCGTCTTTGTGTTTTTAATTCGTGCCACAACAGAAGCGCCGACGCCGGCATATTTTTTTGCGACGGCTATGGGTTCAATGTTCTTAATCTCAAAGGTAATAAAATCGTTGCCGGTGGGCGTTGCAATGATTTCTTCCAATACAGGCTTTAACTGCTCAGGGGTATTGGGCACTTTCCGAAGGAGAAAATCCACATCCACCGTTACCCGACTGTCAAAGTCGGTAACAGAATAGATGAACAGACCTCCTTTCAGCACAAGATTTTCTGCGTATTTGGACTTTTCCAAACGACGAAGGAATTCTTCCTGGCAGAAAAGCTGCAGGCAAAGCTGATAGCTTCTTCCAGCCTCTTTTGCCTTGTTTTTGAGCCGTGCAAGCACGGATACAGCAATATCAACCATTGAGTAGTACCTCCATCAGTTCCGTGACCTTTTTGTATACCCTGAGTTTCTTGGCATAAACAGAAAGGTTTTGAAGATTCTTCTTTGTATCATTCGCATAGGCATTAAGAGCCTTATTAAAAAGCTCGTTGTCCAGTCTTGAGCGATATTTGAAGCAATCGCAAATCGTGCGCTCGCGGTCATATACGGGAAGTGTAACGCCGTTAAAATCATCTGTCGTTTTGCCCAGCTCGTAAAGCTCTGGCTGAACATAATAGGTCTGTAGCGCAAGAACATCCAGTTCCAGCTTTGTTCTTGACATAGAGCGGGGAACAACTATTGACCACTTGCGAGGTGCAAAGTCACTATATCCGTAATGGAAAAGAGCGGATTCAACACATACGATTCCTTGCGGAATGAGCGTTGCAAGTAGTTGTTCCTCAGAAGAAGCATCCTGCCCGGCAAGCTGATAGTAGCCGTGGCGCACACGGTCAAGATACCCTGCATTACACATATTCACCACATCCACCGCACGCATTCCTGCTGCCACAAAATCAGCAGACTTGGCGATACCGCCTTTGTCTATGATAACTTCTTTTGCAAGTTCACGGATATCCACTCATTCACCTACTTTTTCTTATAAAATTCAAACACACAAATATTTCGTTGTGCTCGGAATTATTATAACGCAACTTTTTGAAAATTGCAATAAATTTTGAGCACAAGTATTTTTAGTTGTGTTTGAATTTTAAGTATGGCCGGTTTGCCAGAACGATAAAATCAGCTTTGTATCTACATTTCTTCTGTAAATATTGATAAAACGGTATTTCTATGCTATTTGAATAGACGCAGACACCTGCGCAAGCTTTTGCTTGACACGGTGGCTGCTTTTTTCATCTCAAATTTGGTTTTCTCGGTCCTCTTGGTTTGGAGTTTGGTCGCTTGATTACGCCATTTCGGAAGTGAGTATTCTCAAATTTTTCGAAATAAACAAATAATCCGAACCCATCTCCAATAGGGAAGATTTGGTTCGGATTATATTGGTTTGGTGCGGATGAAGGGACTTGAATCCACATGAAGTTGCTTTCGCTAAAACCTCAACACTACACTGTATAACATCAACATCTCCAGTGTGTCACTATCATTCGCATAATTGCGTTCTCAGGTGTAATATTTTAAGCGATTGCAGTCATTTTTATGGGTTTGGTTGGCCCCACCTGGCCGGAGCAGGCCCTGCGGGCCAACATCCACGCTCAGATCAGCCTGGCGCTGAACCGCGTATATACTGAATGGTACCGCAGCAAAGGCTACAATTTTCAAATCACCAGCTCCACCAGCTACGACCAGTACTACGTCCATGGCCGCAACATCTTCGAGGTGATGAGCCGCATTACCGACGACATCTTCAACACCTACGTACGCCGCATCGGTACCATCGACCCCTATTACACCGAGTACTGCGACGGCAAAACCGTATCCTGCCCCGGCATGAAGCAATGGGGCACCGTCACGCTGGCCAATCAGGGACGCAACGCGCTGTCCATCCTGCAATATTACTACGGCAACAACATTGAGATCGTACGCACCAACAACATTCAGGCCATTCCCGAAAGCTATCCCGGCACACCGCTGCGCCTGGGCAGCACAGGAAATGCCGTGCGCACCATTCAGCGCCAGCTCAACCGCATCGCCCGCAACTACCCCTTCTTCGGCACTCTCGAGGTGGACGGCGTGTTTGGCGCCTCTACCGAGGCTGTGGTAAAAAAATTTCAAAAGCAGTTCAGCCTTGCCCAAGACGGGGTTGTCGGCCGGGATACCTGGTACAAGATCAGCTATATTTACGTAGCGGTCAAAAAGCTTGCGGAGCTTTCCAGCGAAGGCGAGGCCGCCACCGGCAACCTTGTAGCCGGCCAATGGCCCGGCACCCTGCTGCGTGTGGGCAGCCGCGGCGACGATGTGGAACAGATCCAGTTCTGGCTCAACGCCGTGGCCGAATTTGTGGACACCATTCCCACCGTCACGGTGGACGGCATCTTCGGCCAGGCCACGGACCGGGCCGTGCGCGCCTTCCAGCAGCATTTCGGCCTGACGGTGGACGGCATCGTGGGACAGGCGACCTGGAACAGCATCTACAACGAATACAGCTCTATCCAGACAGATATCGCCCCGCCCAACGTCGATACTCCGGGCCAGTTCCCCGGCACCACGCTCGCTGTAGGCAGCCGCGGCAACGACGTCAAGCAAATGCAGTTTTATCTGCGCATCATCTCCAACTCCAACAGCGCCATCCCGGCCATCACGGCGGACGGCATCTTCGGCTCCGCCACCGAGCGTGCCGTGCGCGCTTTCCAGCAATTCTACGGGCTTACCGTGGACGGTCTGGTGGGCAAGCTGACCTGGAACAAGATCTACGAGGTGTACACAGGCATCATCAACGGCCTGCTGGTGCCCACCGAACGCCCGGGCACTTACCCCGGTGCGCCTCTGCGTATCGGCTCTACGGGACGGGCGGTCAAGGAAGTGCAGTATTACCTGTACCTGATGAGCGCCTACTACACGGAAATTCCCGTCATCGCCTTTGACGGCATTTACGGCACCGCAACAGCGGAAGCCGTGCGGGCCTATCAGCGCCTGTTCGGCCTGGCGGTGGACGGCGTCGTCGGCCCCGCCACCTGGAACAGCATTTACAACCAGTTCTCCACGCTGCGCAACGTGGACGGCCCGGTGAACCGCTTCCGTGTGTTTGCATACCCGGGCTATGACCTTCAGGAGGGCATGAGCGGCAGTATGGTGCAGTTCGTTCAGTTCATGCTGGCGTACATCGGCTCGTTCTACGACACCATCTCCCCCATCACCGTGCTTGACGGCGAATTTGGCCCTGAAACCAAGGACGCCGTGGAGAGCTTCCAGCGGGAGTTCGCCTTCGCCATCACGGGTATTGTGGATGAACCCACCTGGGCGGCGCTCGTCATCACTTACCTGAGCCTTGCCTCCGACGAAGGCGAAAACGATCTGCCGGAGGGTGAATACCCTGGCTTCGTGCTGGCAATCGGCAGCGCCGGGCCAAGCGTCCGCCGCCTGCAGCGCTACATGAACGGCATCGCCTCCCGCTTCTGCGTGGCCTGGTTCGTGCCCGAAAGCGGTATTTTCGACGAGATTACGCTCAATGCCGTGAAGGAATTCCAGGAGGGCTTCGGCCTGCCTGTGACGGGCCTTGTGGACCGCGCCACCTGGGACGCCATTTACAATTACTACATCATGGAGGAGGAATAGGGCCATGGCCAAGGTCATCGTATACGACGAGTACACTAACCGTCTGTTCACCTATAACCTGTCTGAAAACGACCCGATGCCCTACGCCTACGGCAACACGATGCGCGTGCGCGAGTTCCGCGGCTCATCCAATAGCCCTACGCTTTGGACGACGACGCGCGCCATGGAGGCATGGAACCTTACGCGGCGGCGTTACGGTAAGGGCATTTACATCGGCTATGCGTTCAAGCGCATCTGGGAAGGCGGCCACGGAACGGCCAGCCAGCACTACGCGGGCGTGAGCTTCGACGTGGGGCAGAACGTTTCGTATTCCCAGCGCGTGGCCATCCGCAACGCGGCTGTGGCAACCGGCGCCTGGGGCTATGTGGAGCCCATCTCCATGACGCCGACCTGGGTGCATTTCGACCGCCGCTACGGTACTCCCGCGTGCAGCGGCACCACGGCGGGCTACCCCACCGTGCGGCGCGGCAGCCGCAGCACCTATGTGCTGATCCTGCAGGATGCCCTCAACTCACTGGTATAGTAACTACTACTAAACTTAATCCCATTCTGAAATAAAAACAACCCCCGGCGTAGGAAAGCACACCTAGCCGGGGGCTTTGTTCATCCGTTTAACAGGTCATACAACTGCATCGCCTGATACTGGCTGTATCCGGCATCTACGAGGGCGGCAATTTTATTTTTCTTCGCGCTGCCGCTTATAGTCCTGTCCGTACCGGGGACTTTATCCCCGGTCACATCCTTGATAATTGCATGCGCAAACAGGATTTCCGCCCAGTTTGCATACTGGGTTCCATCCAGCGCGCTTGCCTCCTCCATACGTTTTTCCGTGGTCCTGCTTAAATCCGCGCCGAACAGCTCATTTTCAGCAACATCCTTTGCCATAGAATACGCATTATCCAGTACCGACACTTTTTGCTCATCCGTCAAGTTATCAAACTTGGGCACCAGATATTCCGCAATATTATAGGACATCTGCCCCATTTCCCGTTGATAGTCGCTGTATTCCCTGTTGGTAAGGCTTTTGCTTTCGCCGTCTACCGTAACACTCCATCCGGCTTTGCGGGGAAATACCTTGTTATTCCCGGTATCCTGAAACAGCTCCAGAATCACATTGTCGATAGGAGATTCATTTGCATTCCCCAACGTTCCGGGGCTTACGAATTGTGCAAACGCCGCTTCACCTGTGCTGTTCTGCCGCGTGATCGGTCTGCCCCAAGTGTCATATGCCGCAGGTAGAGATTTTGATGCGCCGGGAATTTTTGCCTGCATTCCTCCAAACAGAGTGCCGAGCCAGTCTCCTTTGCTGTATGTTTGGCGCTGTACGGGGTCCACAGTGCGCGCCGTTGCCCCAACTGTAGATGGAATAAAACTTCCTGGAATTTCCTGCACCAATTCCGCAACACCGCCGGGCAGGCCCTCATAGCTTGAAAACAAATCTTCGATGGATTTAACAGGCGATGCTTCTATCCAGGTGTTCAACGCAGTTTTTCCAGCTGCAACCGAAGCGTCGGCAAAGCTGGCGTCAGGGTTCTTCTCCAGTTCGGCCATGATCGCTGCCCCCATCATCAGGCTGCTGGCTGCGGGCTGTGCCCAATCTACCGTGTAGTATTTGTCTCCAACATGTACAGCATTCGGCTTAAACCCTTGCGTCCGCATAAATGCGGCCTCGTCCTTATCGTCGCTTTCAGGCCCTGTAAGAATCCCGGCTTTGAAAAGCTGTGCGCCTAACACCATCAGCCCTGTTCCGGTAAGACCCTTTGAAATGTCGTCAATGAACTGCGCGGCATCCGTCTGGCCTTTCACATGTTTTGCGGCGGCGGAAATCAATCCTGCAGGGCTGTAATCCGCAATGCGCATTGCAATGTTGGCCGGGGTTTTTGTAAACGTAAGCAGAAAGTTCCCCATCCCGCCCACGCGGTTTGTTGAACGTTTTATAGACGAAAGCATTTCCGTCAACGCATTGTCATCTTTAAACGTTGCCTTCATTGCTTCGTCCAGCGCTGTTGTAATGGCCTCCGGGGGGACGTCGTTCACGCTTTTTATCCCACGTGCTTCAATGTAGCTTGCAAGGCGGTCTCTGAAAAACTTGTCCACAAAACCCGCGTCGCCAAGCTCAAGCAAACCATAAGTAAGCTGCCGTGTATTTTCCAGTATTCCCTTTTCGCTCGTCATGCCGGAAAACAAGTCCTGTTGCGCCGTTTTTTGAGATACTTTGTTCAGCTCATATGCTGTTTTGTCTACGAGCTGCGAAAGCCAATCGCTTTTAATTTCCCCCTTGAATATTGTTTTGTCCCGAGCGTATTGGTTCAGGTCGTTCAATGCGTTTTGCCCTTTTGCGCCCGCACCCTGTCCCTGAAATTCATAATATTTTGTATCACCCGAAAGCACACTCCGCATATTGTCGGCAACCTGAGATGCCAGCGTTTTGCTTTCCTTGGATACATGCAGCGCCTGCGTGGGTGTAAAATCAGGGTTTATCCGATGAGTGATGTCCTGAATCAGCGCGGATACTTTCCCGGAGGCTCCCTGTACAGGCATCATCGCGGCGTTCGCCAATGTATTTCGCACCATTGTGCGCGGATTCAACAGCATCCCAATACGGCGCAGTTCCAGCAACTTTTCATATACCGTAGCGGGATATTCCTTACTGATACGCTTGCCGACATTCTCCATTGCGGTTTCCACCGCCTGCGTGTCGCCGGGGTCAATGTTCTTGAATGCGTCTATCTCCGCATCCGTCAGTTCAAAGTCGTTCCACTTCCTGCCAAACTTCTTTGCACCAGCGGCGTTCATCGTGTCTACCTGCCGTTGGATATACTGCAACGCGGTCATGGGGTCCGCCTTTGTCAGCGCGATCACCGCCGCCTGCGAAAACTGGCCGCTGCGGGTAAGCGCAGCAGACATATCCCGCAGAACATTCACCGCTCCGGCCCGGTCTCCCTTGGCGATAAGGTCATCAGCAATCATCTTGCCAAGCGGAACCGCCGCCGGATCTGCGGTTTTCAGCATATCGCTGAAAGCGTTCCTTGCTTCTGTTTCACCGCGTGCGAATATTTCTTCTGCGCGCGCCACAGTCGTTTCATTGGAGAGCGACTTGTACAATTCCGGGTTGTCTATGAACTCCTGCTTCACTTCGGTGGGCAGGTCGCTTTTGGTCCGCAGGCTCTCGGCAAAACCGCGCTCTTTCATACCTGACGGGATTTCAGGTGCGTTCTGTGTTTGTGCCCTAGCATTGGGTTGAACCCTTGCGCTTACAGAGGATGCCGCACCGTCCGCCCTTTCCGCCAATGGTTTCGCTGAAACCGTCTCAGAGAGGGAGGTTCCCAATTGTCTCTGCGCACTCTGCGCATCAGCTTTTAATGCTGACAAGCTGGAATTTATCGCTTCCGCTACGCCGGTATAATCAAAAAACAAATCTCCAAATACTTCCTGCGCCTCATGCGGGTCATTTTGCAATCTTCCTGCAAGCTGTGCGGACAATTCGCGATACAGCGTTGTCAAATTTTCAAGAGGCAGATCACCGTCGTACTCTGCGGTGTAAACATTTAAATAGCTCTTCAGCAAAGGGTTGATTTCCCCATTTTGACCGATAGGGTTTATCCCGCTTTCCTGCATTGCCTCCAGCGCAGGCTCGTAAAGTTTTTTCTTTACGCGTTGCATATGGTGCATGGCCTCATGGGCTGCAATTTCACGCGCCGGGAGGGACGCGTCGTTTCTTAGCAGCACCGTACCATCGCGCAGCGTTTGCGCATCCCCGTTCATAAACGCATACGTGCCGTTCACTTTTAAAATGCCGGGGCCTTGAATAACTTCAGGTATTATCCCATATTCAGAGAAAAACTGCAGCGCATCCTTTGTCCCCTGCGTGTACTCTGCCTGCACTGCAGGTATCGTTTTTATTTCTGCCTCTCCAATTCTTCTAATTCTTGCAATGTCAGCATTTCTCCTGTCTTCGAATAGTGCCTTTGCTGTCTCATCCAGCCTTCGATGAGTTTTCGAACTCTCGCTTCCTTCTCCGGCGACAGTTCTACCGGCTGTTTCAGCTGCTCTGTCGTAAGATAAGGCACCAGCGAGGCCAAAACGTCCTCCTTGTCGCCCATCTTCTTGTTGTCCATTCAAAACACCTCCATTGCGTTTATTATCCGCTGATATCACTCCTGTGTCAACATCTGCCCTCCGGTTTGCCACAGGTTTTGCACTCTGTTCCAACAGGCTGTCACGGTAGGCCAGCGCCGCATCATAGTCCATCTCAGGCAGGGCGGCAAGTTCTTCATCAGTGAACATGTGGAAGCCTCCCTCGGTTTCACTAAGCCCCAGTTTTGCCTCAATCTGTGCCGCGTCCAAGCCGTCTTGCAACTTCATCACATACACATCTTTAGGGCCATAGTTCCACCCCTCTGGTGCGTATTCTGGATTCCACTTTACTTTCGCCACGGGCTCAAAACCCATCTTGCTATAGTTCTGCACGAGTTTTTCCCCATAGCAGTCCAACTTTACGCCCCCGTTATCCACCGCCGTGACGACCATCTGATAAGAAAGTTTTTTGCCCTCGCCTCCCGGGATGCGAAACACTGCTTCGATATCTCCATCGGCGGTAACAGCAGCTCCCGACATGCCATCCTTGCTCATAAAAGTAACGGCCCCACTGTCAGCCAATTCCTGCGGGTTTTTGGGGCTGACCATGAGGCCGTTTTTATTCTCTTTGATTGCCCTGTTAAGCTGCGCACTGAAATATTCAGGATCGGCGGTGCTGTCCACCAGTTCCTGAGTAGTCGCACCAGCACGGCTATATGCCGTCCCATCGCTTACAGGCTGTCGAAAAACTCTTTGATTTCCTGCGGCGTTTCGCCCCGCTGATATGCTGCCAAGGCTACTTCCCGCTCTGCCGGATTCAACTCCGCCAATACCTGTTCCAAAGTCAGTTCCATTCTGCGCACCTCCACTAACCCCATTATATTCTGTTTTCAAAGTACCGTCAATGCTTTCTTCTGCGCCAAGTTTCAGCAACGCCCGTGTCTTGCTTGCCGTCTCGGGCAAGGTCAATCCGGTCGCAGCTTCAAAGGCCGCTCTGTTTTTGCCGCCGGGCTTCAAAGTCTCGATCTGTGCATTGGTAAGTGTATTATTGTAGAACGCATTCACCAGCGCGTCCGTTTCGCTCTGTACGGGCGTTTTGTTGCTCAAAGGAAACATGTCTGCCATGGACGGAACGGACGCTTCTGTGCCTGTTGCAATCGGCTGTGCGGCGTTTCCCGTTTCGCTATCAGCATTGTACTGATATATCTGTGAAATATCATAGGTCGGACGCGTGCTATTAAGTATCATGTTTCCGCCGCCGAACAGTCCGCCTATGGCCGCACCGCCGCCGAAAGCCTTTATTTCCCGTTCCGGGTTAAACACGGCGTTTTCGTCTGTCATGGAAAAATACTCTGCATCCTGATTGTACAGAATCTTCGCCAGCAGATTTGCAATCACGTTTTGCTTTACTTCCTCGCTGCCTTCCTCATACATAGTTTGCAGAACGCCGCCAATGCCGTTCTTGTCCATCATGCCCTCGACACCGCCGCCTACCTCAATGCCGGAAGAGACCAGGCCGTTTGTAATGCCGTATACCGTAGCGGCAAGTTCGTTTGCGCCTGATGCTTTTGCATCTTCATAGGATGCCCCTGCCGTCCGCATAAAGCTTGACCAGAATGAAGGGTTTTTCATTGCTTCCTGTATCACGTTCGATACCGTGGAACCAGATGCTCCGCCAAGCTGCGCAGCGTCACTCGCGCCGCCGCTCATCAATGTAAGCACAGCATTTGGCAATGCTTGAACCGCAGATTGGAACAGTGAGCCTGGGGTCTCCATCTCAAGCTCCTGATTGGTCGCAGCGGCACGTGCCTCGTAGCCAGAACCGTCATTTTTATAAAAATTCAACACATCCTGTACCGGCTTGACTGTAATAACGTCAGGAAGAATAAAATCGGCCGTTTGTGCGACGCTGCGGTTAAATCCGGAAAGCCCTGCCATTACATTATCTTTCACAAAATCGCTGTACAGAAGATTGTTTACTTTTTGCGGGTCAGTCAAAAAATCCAGAACGTTTGCCACACCTTCCGAAAGATCATAAAGTGTTTTTGTAGCAAACTCTCCTGCTTTGTCTAAAAGACTTGCCGATGGTGATTTTTCACCAAGCAAACGGGCGTCGTTGCGTCCCGCACCCGTTCTTGAAAAACTTCCACCGGCACCTTGCACGGACGCATTTTTTTGCTGTACGTCCGGCGCAGCTTGCCAATTGAGCTGCGTAAGCAAATCGTTTGCGTAAGCAATTTTTTCAGCCTCGGTCATTTTGCTCAAATCCACAGGGGCTGTTTGTGATGCTTGATGCGTTATGGGTTGCGGTTGAGACGGCTGCGCGGTGGTAAGTTCCACAAGATTTGCAGGAGCGTTTTCTTTCCAATCCGTTTCATCCGGATTATTCACCCCAAAACCTTTCCAACCGCTTCCGGTGTCCAGACCACCGGTTTTCGGCTTCTGCGGTGCGGCAGTTGGAGCTGGATTTGGATAAAGCTGTTGAAAAATATTAGCATCGTACAACTTTTTCTTGGCTATATTTTCAAGTTCCCATGTATTTTTCAGTGGCGCGTCCAACCAATCGTATTGCGGGTTTCTTTTAGCCATATTACTACTCCTTATTTAAAGGCCGTATATCGCCGCGATCCGTTCCGCATCGGCACGGGAAAGCATGCCCTGCTGATACGCAGAAGAAATCGCATATTGAATCTCGGCTTTTTGATCTTCTTCTGACATCTGCTGTGTAAACTTGTTATTCTTTCTGTTTTGGTCCATTTTGTACATCCACGCCCGGCCACTGTTAGAAATATCGCCTTGCGACGTGCTTACACTGCTATTCCCGCCACCGGACGAATAACTGCGGCTTGCTGCCTTTGCTGCGGCCTCAGCCTGTGCCTGCTGTAAAGCAAGCATCTGCTGCGTGTAGGTATTATCAAGATTTTGCAACGTGTCGTACTTGTTTTGCAGGATATCGGCGCTGCCGTTGGCAAGGGCCTGCTCCAATTGCAGCTGGTATGCCATTTTTTGCTGGTCGTCCGCCGAAAGCTGGCTGTTGTAGCTTTGCAGCGCCGAAGATCGATTGCTGTTCAAGGTGTCAAGCAGCGTTGCAAGGCTGTCGTTGCGCCCGCGGTCAATGCTGTTCCGGTTGTTGCCGTAGGAATTGTACATGCCCGCCAGCGCGCTCTCCGACATGCCTCCCGTCAGCCCCTGCGCCACCAGCGCCTGGGGAAGGTCGCGCTTGCTCATCATATAGTTGATATACGCCTGCTGCTGGGCGCTGTCGGCGTTCTGGTTCACCCCGCGCGCACCGCTGTCATAGCTGGCCTGCAGCTGTGCCAAAGCATCGTTGTAGTTCTGCTGAAGCAAATTGTTGCGGTTCGCATATGCCTCGTTCAGGTATCCCATGTTTTTGTCATAGGCAGCTTGTGCGGCCTCCTGCTTTTGCCGCGCCAATTCTTCCGCACGCCGTGCCGCCGCATCCTGTGCCGCCTGCACCTGGGCAAGCATGGCGGCGTAATAATTTGCCGCAGAAGATGAGGATCCATTTCCGCTATCAGAACCGTTGCCATCTCTTGAATTTGTGGTTGTTCCTGAAGATTGGTTGTAGTTGTATATTCCGGAATTTTCCGGTGTCCATGCAGAAAAATCACCACCATACTGATTTTGCAGCTGATTCCGGTTGAAATTTAAAATGTCGTTTTTGTTTACAGCATTTTGCTGCCATGCTGGCGGTAATGGATTATATTTGTTTTTCTTGGAATCGCTTCCCCAATCGCCCATAAGCATATTTTTTTACTCCTTTCCAAAACGGCCCGCCCGCATCACGCC
>OGXI01002082.1_pt1 | contig 15658 bp, 16 predicted proteins | sample 1576221 | NCBI WGS metagenome assembly OGXI01 (sample SAMEA3541523, study PRJEB24748) | human gut metagenome | biome: human gut; feature: human-associated habitat; material: faeces | place: China | collected 2012
CCTCTGAAACTGCCAGCGTCCGGCTGCGGTACAGGCTCCAGCTGCCGTCAAGCTGCGAGACCTTCAGCGTCAGGCGACAGCCGTCTTCTCCCTGCAATACCAGGCTGTTGGTGGCCTCAGCCACACGGTCAATGGTGTGCCGTGTCATCTTTTTCTTCTCAGCGTCCCAGTGCTCCATCACCATCCCGACCCGGTAGTTATCACGCTGATGGCGGGTTTTGCTGTCCAGCCACACCGGCTCCAGCACCTGCAGTGTCATCTGCTCACGGCCCAGTTCTCCGGCCTCACGCCGTGACTCGCGAATGATATCCGTCAGTTGCTGCTGCTCCCGGATACCGGTCACCTGGGCCACCACATCCCGCCCTTCCGCCGACAGGCGCACATAGTCCTGCGCAAGCTGGCTGTAACGGCTTCGCTTGTCAGCCTCGCTGACCAGTCGTACCTCCGGCAGTTGTGTGCCATAAAACCGGTACTGCGGGATACCGGCTTCTTTCAGCACGGACAGGGCATTCCCCGTACCCTGCCGGTTCTCCGTATCCATAAATATCAGCTGTGCCCCGGCGCTGAGCGCCTTTTCCTGCAGCAGCACCGTCTCTTTCAGCGACAGCCGCTCCGCACGGTCAACGATGACCGTTCCCTGCACCGGCAATACGGTGTCTGCGTTCATCTGCGAGCGCAGCATCACATGGCCTGCCAGATGCGGGCTTTCTGACATAAACAGGCCACTGCGACCGTCGGCTGCAATCACCATCACCTCACGGCCCTGTGAACGGGCCATCATGGCCACGTCTTCCGTGCGCTCACGCAGGGTCTGCGCACCTCCGCGACCACTGAGAATGGCCACCGGGCTTTTGTCCTGCGTCAGAACAGAGACAGCATCACCTGCCGGTATATCGCGTTCTTTTGCCCGTTCAGGAAAGACCAGCACGGTCTGTTCCTGAATGGCCGTGCGGGCCAGCTGATGGACGCTGAGTTCGTTCAGCAGGTGGATATCAGAGGTGAATATGCCCTTCTCACGGTCCAGAGGGATAAGACGCTGCCCTTCAATCGCGGCGTCGATGCCGGCCCGGGCCTGCTCAAACAGACCGGGTGCGGAGGGCAGACGGTTGACCGTACCGGCCAGCATCTCCGACCAGGTAAACCGAACTTTTTTCTCCGACAACGCCGAAATAGTGTCGCTGACGGCTTTCCGTACCTGCTCGTCAGCAATCTCGCCGGAAGACGCGCCTCCCGACAGGTCCGGCGCATGTATACCGCTGTGTCCACCGACCACAGGACCAGGAGCCTTCACGCGCGCCTGCGCCTGCCTGATGTAGCCATCGATATCAAATTTTTCATCGGCCAGCCGTCGGTGCCAGTCAGCTTTCAGCAGCTCCGGGTCGGCCCAGGCTTTGGCCTGACGGGTATCGAGCGCGGCAACGTCGCGGGATTTGGCAGACGCGTCCGGGCCAGCGGCCTCCCGAATGGTCTGACTGCGAGAGGAAAAAACGTCGACAGGGACATCCTTCAGCTCCCACAGACCATTCTTCCCGGCCGCGACGGTTTCAAATCCCATCGACTCAACGTCTTCACGTAAAGCAGAACGATACAGGTTTCCCAGCGCTATCTTGGTGGCATACAGATTCTCGGAGACCCCCGTTTTCATGCGTGTATCACTGGCCAGCGACCGCCATTTTTCACCGGCAAACGTGGCGTTAAAGACCAGAGCGTGGGTATGCAACTGCGGATCGAGGTCACGGGACGTATCATGGTTATAGAGTGCGGCCACCATGTTGCCGGTCAGTACTGTTTCCGTTTTACCCTCTTCTGTAATGCGCGCGCTGACCAGCTTCTCAACCTCCTGCATCACCACCGCTACAGCCCGGTTATGCGCCTCAATAAAGCGCCGATCTTCCCCGACCAGCGCCATGACGGAGACACTTTTGGGGGCAGAAAACGTCAGGTCGTAGCCGCTGCGGTGCTTATTCACACCATTTACCATACGGGAGAGATCTGAACCGTCCGGAAGTTTACCCTGACGCACAGCATCCATATCAGCACTGGCGACTTCACCCTTCAGTCCCAGTTTCTCCGCTCCCTCACCCATCCAGCGGGACTCCAGTGAACCGCTGACGTAGTAGTTGTCTTCATGACTGTAGTAGCCCGCATCACCCTTAATGGAGGAAATGGAGAGCATCAGAACACCTCCCTGTCGTCATCAAAATCACGCGCTTTATCTGTCGCATGATTGATGTTGACCTCTTCCCTGCGGGTCATATCGCGGGTCTGATGTGAGGCCTGAACCCAGACCTCATACGCTTCAGAATCCACCACCTCACCATCGCTGTTCAGACCCGGAGGAACGTCCTTAGGTAAATCCTGTTCAATATCCCATTCAGTCCCTCCGGTGGAGACTGAGCCCCCTTCAGTTACAACAACAGTGGATCCCGTGTTTTTGGTATCTGCATCGCCGGCAACTATTTTCGTATCATCTCCAGCCCAATATCTAACAGAATCAAGGAAATAACTCCTGTTCGCCTGGCTGGTCATGCTTGCGGCGAAGATACCGGCTGAGCACACAAGTACTGCTGCCGCTACGCGAGCTGCTTTATGACTTTTCTTTTCGGGCAGATAAACGATTTTTACATTCTCTTTATGATCATCAGTTTTAATACTGTCAGTTTCGTCTTCTTTGTAAACACCATCTGCTTTCAGTCTTTCTACAAGTCTCTGATAAGCAGCCTTTGCCTCCTCTTCTGTTTCTCCATCATCAGGAATCACTCCATCTGGAAACAGGATTTTTTCCATCTCTTCGGTTTCTTTTTCATATTCTTCTGCCAACCATTTTTTCAGTTCAGCATCCCTGAAATTTTCCATTATTTTTCTCCTGTAATCCTATCTTTCCTTGACAATTCCTCCGTTAGAGTTCATATTTAATGATAGTATATGACTATTCAGGAGGAATCCAAATGAAACACATCGTACTTACCGGCGGTGGTACTGCCGGACATGTAACTCCAAATATTGCCCTGATTCCAAAGCTCAGGGAGCTTGGTTATAAGATTTCCTACATCGGTTCCTACGAAGGAATCGAAAAAAAACTGATCGAAGAACTTGGAATCCCATATTATGGAATCTCATCTGGAAAGCTGAGACGTTACTTCGATCTCAAAAACTTCTCTGACCCGTTTCGTGTACTGAAGGGATTCAGCCAGGCCAGAAAGATTCTGAAAGAGCTGAAACCGGACGTTGTTTTTTCTAAAGGCGGTTTCGTTACGGTTCCCGTTGTGATCGCGGCCAAACGTTTAAAAATCCCCGCATTGATCCACGAGTCCGACATGACTCCAGGTCTTGCCAATAAACTCTGTCTCTCTTCTGCATCCAGAATCTGCTGTAATTTTCCTGAGACAGTCGCCAATCTTCCTGCTGACAAAGCAGTTCTTACAGGAACTCCGATCCGCCAGGAACTTCTTTCCGGAAATGCGGAAAACGGTCGCAAATTCTGTGGTTTCACTGCTGACAAACCGGTACTTATGGTTATCGGTGGTAGTCTGGGAGCTGCTTCTGTCAATGATAATGTCCGCAAGATCCTCCCTGAACTTCTGAAAGAATTCCAGGTTGTCCATCTCTGCGGAAAGGGAAAAACCGATGAATCTCTCAACGGTACTGTCGGATACGTCCAGTATGAATATATCCAGGACGAGCTTCCGGATCTGTTTGCCATGGCTGATATCGTGATCTCCCGCGCAGGCGCTAACGCAATCTGTGAGATCCGCGAACTTCATAAGCCAAATCTTCTGATCCCGCTTTCTGCCAAAGCCAGTCGTGGTGATCAGATTCTTAACGCTCGATCCTTCGAACGCCAGGGCTTCAGCAAAGTGCTGGAAGAAGAGGAGATCACAGAAGAAAAGCTTCTGGAAACCATCCGCCAGCTCTATACCGATCGTCAGAAATATACAGATGCCATGGCAGGAAACGGCCAGGTAGATTCCATCAGTAAGATCACTGATCTTATTGAAGAATGCGCCAGAGCCTGACTATATTTCCACAACAGCCATATGAAAACTCTGCCACTCCCTTCCGGGCTGGCAGGGTTTTCTTTTATTCGTATACTTTGCGAAATTCTTCCTGCAACCAGCGCTTCGCTTTATATATCCTGTTATTGACACCACTTTTCGTCAGACCATATTCTTCTGCAACTGTTTCAACGGAAATCTCCAGATATTTGACCTGAATTAAGATCTCATAATTCATCGGCTGTTCCTTTCGAAATCTTCTCAGCACCATATACATAAATTCTTTCTTCTCTTTACGCAGAAATACCTCTTCCGCATCGACCGAATTCTGTTCTTCCAGAAAAGCCGCAACTTCTTCCTGACAGACAAACTCATGCTTGGAGCTTGATTTCTTTATATAATCCAAAGCCTTATTCATAGATGCCGTCTTGATCAGAGAAAACATCATCTTTTCATTATCAATATTCAGGCCATCCTTTATCGTATACATTTTGTAAAGTACATCCTGACTGACATCATCAGCAGCACTCCAGTCATGGAGAACCCCATACGCATACCCTCTGGATATTTTTCGGTATTTAAGATAAAACTCTTCAAATGTCTGATTATTCATTTTTCCTCTTTAGTGGCTATTTGTCATTCTTTAATTTTCTTTAAGATTTCATCTCTCACCTCATCGCTGAGTTCTCCGGGTTTCCAGGTTAAACCAACACCATCTCCCTCATATCTCGGAATCAGATGCATGTGAAAATGAAACACAGTCTGTCCTGCGATCTCTCCATTGTTCTGCACAACATTAAATCCATCACAGTTCAGTGCATCTCTCAGCTTTCCTGCCATTTTTTTAGCCAGGATCATTGCTTTTCCAGCAGTCTCATCCGGAAGTTCATAAATATTCGCTGCATGCTTTTTCGGCAGGATCAATGAGTGTCCTTTGCTTGCCGGTCCCAGATCCAGAATCACGCGAAATTCCTCATCCTCATAAAGTGTTGCTGATGGAATCTCTCCATTTGCGATTTTACAAAATATGCAATCTCCCATTATTTTGTCCTCCTTGTTTGCAAAATTATTTTATCTATATTCTTATTTTGTCGTATTTTCTCGAATTTTTCAATACTGTTCTTGTTGATATTTGAAATTTCTGATGTTAATATTTTTCCGAGGTGATAATATGTGCAACGATACTACAGTCAGTAAATTGAAAAACGATTTTCATTATACACTTTCAAAATTTTCACATGAACTCCGGAATCCTCTGACTCTTATTAACAGCGGACTCCAGATGATCGCATCTGCACATCCTGAGGTCAAAGAATATGAGCACTGGGATGATGTTATGGATAATCTTGATTATGTAAAAGAACTTCTTGATGAACTTTCTGCATTTAATAATGCAGGCCATGTCAAAAGAGAAAACATTGACACCTGCTGCTATCTCCGAACGATTCTTTCCTCCATAAAACCTACTCTGGATTATCTGGAGATCACGCTTGAAACAGATATTCCGGATTCATTGCCATCGATAGCTCTTGACCGGATCCGTGTCCGGCAGATGCTTCTGAATCTTCTGAAAAACGCATGGGAAGCCGTTCCTATTCCCGGAGGAAAGATTTCTTTTTCTGTCATTCCGGAAAATTCCGGCATCCGCATTGATATCCGGGATAACGGATGTGGAATCTCAAAGGAACAGCAGGCTACGATATTTCAGCCATTTTTTACAACCAAAGAATCCGGGACCGGCCTTGGCCTTGCTGTTTCAAAACAGATCGCTCAGGCACACAGTGGAGACATCACGCTTGAGAGCGCTCCCGGTCAGGGAACTGTTTTCCATATTTTTCTGGGATGATAAAGAATTACAGCGATCAGGAAACCACTCAACAAACCGCCTATATGCGCTACGTTATCCACGCCTTCACTTGCAAATCCGAAATACAGAGAAAATGCGGCCATGATCAACATCTGCCTGACAGTCAGATCCGCCACTCTTCCTCTGTGCCGTATGATCACATAGATCATACCGCCCATGACTGCAAAAACAGCTCCGGAAGCTCCTGCAGATAAAGAAGTGTTTCCTGCATACATATCAAAAAACAAAGAGAGCATATTTCCGCCCAGACCACCAAATATATAGATCAGAAAAAATTTTATCTTTCCTGTTACCGGTTCCAGTCTCTGGCCAAGCACAAACAGAACCAGCATATTATTGATCAGATGCGGCGCACCAAAATGCAGAAACATACTGCTAAACATCCGATACCACTGTCCCTGTCCCAGGATCAACGGTGCATAAGCAGCACCGCATTCCAGCATATGCTGCCCGTTCTCCGAGCCGCCGGTAAATTCCACCACAAGAAAGATCAGCGTATTTATGAGGATCAGTAAAACTGTCACAGGTTCTTTTTTTATTTCTTCCAATTCCGGCCTCTTTTCCACAGCGGTTCCGGAAATATTTCCCGTAACTCGCTGTTATAATCTGAAAATTCGAATTTATTTCATTATTTTAACAGATTTTCATCAGGCGGACAACCTGTGGTCCTATATTAATACGATACAAAACCGGACTTTTCGCTCTGTTATTTCAAAAAAATATAACGGGCCTGTGCAAAATCAACTTCATCCTCATCCTCCAACAAATAATCTTCTCCTGTTTTCAGAAGCTGTCCATTTACAGAAGTCCCATTTCTGGAGTTCAGATCTGCCAGATAATATGCCCCCTCCCTTTTTCGGATCTTGGCATGGATCCTGCTGACAGTTGGTATATTGATCACTGCATCCGCCGCAGTTTCCAGTTTTCCGATCACTGTGATATCTTTTTCCAAATAAATGGTAGCCAATTCCCCCGGTTCCCGGCTCACTAATGTAGCAGGACCTTTGGATGCACCTGCCGAAAGAACTACTGTTTCACCAAATCCATCTAAAAAATCTTCCGCTTTTGTCGGGATATTTTTTTTGATCTTTTCCAGTTCTTTTCTGCTGTCACCGGCATTGCTCCCTGACAGCGCACCAGATTCTTTCTGATCTTCAGAATATACAGCTGTCTCTTTTTCCGCCGCACTATATTTCTGCTTAAGCACCGGCGTATCCGGTTTTTTCTTTTTCCCACAGCCTTTTTTGATCAGAATATAACTCAGCATCCCCAGTATCATTGCTGCAAGAACTCCCAGAAGAAAAATCTCTTTGCTTATTCTTGGAATGTATCCGCCGGCCATTCCTGCCGTAATTCCCAGAAGAAGCACCAATGCTGCACCAAATCCAGCCACTGGCTTCCATATTTTGTTTGTTTTTCGCTTCTGTGAGTCCGCTGAAGCTTTTTTCTGTTTTTCATTTCCGGACACACTGGCTCTTTCCCAGTTTTCCATCTGCCACAGATTATCTTCTTTTTCCTCCTCTGTCATCCTGTCTTCTTCCTGGACCACTGTTTTCTTTTTTTCATATGGAGAAAAATCTTCCTCGTCACTGATACATATTTTATATAACTCTTCCTTGATGTATTCCAGATGAAAACTGTCCTCCAGTGCACGTCTGTATACATTATATCCCAACATGACCGCTTTTCCGTCTTCATGATCCAGCTTTGGAAGGATATACTCCGCAAGACTCTGAAACTGTTTCTGTATTTCCCCATGAAATCCCGGAAGATAACAAAATCGGACACTTTTTCTTTCCGCATCCAGATAAATATATTCCGGTTCCAGGATCAGCTGACAGGGATTCAAAAGATACTCGGACATTTCTTCCATGATCTGTATAAAGCCTCCCAATATCATCTGAAGCGACTCCAGATCCATCTTTTTTTCCTCAAAAAGCGCCGTCATGGAATGCCTGGAAGTTATATCATAATACACCATGAATTTTCCGTCGATTCCCTGTATCCTGCATTGAAGAAGATCCGGCACAGCATTGGCCACGATCATTCTTACCTGGTAAGAATCTGTATCGATTCTCTCATCTCCTGTCAGGATCAGATAATTATGATTCATATCTCTTTTATATTCCGTTCTCATTTTATGGCGTCACCTCTCCCAGCATATCCACAGTTCCTTTTACCTTGCGGATCCATCCCACAGGCCGCAGAGGCTTTGCCTTACCACTGACTTCCAGCTTCCATTTCTGCCCCAGGAATCCGGCCGGTATTTCCAGTCTGTAATTTACTTTCACTGTTTTTCCCGCATTTGTCTGCATGCTAAGATTCTTTCCTCCCAGCAGCCCGATACCTCCCAGCATTCTTCCCTGTATATCCGCCTTTTCATATATGTTCCCTTTCTTTTTATATCCTTCCATACTGCCGCTGACTGCTGCCTCATAAGCTGCCGCAGTGAGATATGCTCTGTCATGTACAAAAAAATCCAGATACAGCACTCCGATCAGTATCATAAGCACCAGAGGCATGAGCAATGCAGCTTCTATTGTAAAACTCCCCTTTTTTATTTTTCTCACAAAAATATCCCTCCTAAATATCCGATCAGCAAAAACGGTACAAAAGGAATTTCCTCACTTCGACTTTTTTTTAGCATAAGATACTCAATGCCTGAGTAGATTCCGCACAACAATAATGCCCCACCGAGGATCCCTGCCAGTTCTCCGGCTCCTAGCACAGAGCCCATTGTCAGTATCAGCAATCCGTCTCCAAATCCGACCATTCCTCCACTGATCAAAGCGATCAAAATTATAAATACTCCGATTCCCATGGAAATAATCCCTGCCGGCCAGAGAAGCCCCTGCCTGATCCGCCACAAGATCCCGCCTGTCAGGAATATAAAGAGTACCGGTAAACAGATTTCTTTTTTTCGGATATCTGTCCAGGTATTAATTCCAAGAAGTACAGTCATGCAAATTTTAACACTGCTCATGATTTCTCCTTTCAGCCACATCGTCCGCAGGCACTCATTTCATCGGAAACCTCAGTTTCTTTCACCATCCGTACTGATCGTTTCAATGCGCTGCAGCTTTCCCTGTTATGAAAACGGTTACTCTTTTTTGTGATATATGCCCCTCCAGCCGGTTCCTGCCCACGACTGCACAGCTCACAGGCCTGATACTTTTCTCCATATGCATTTTTTAAAGTTTTAACCGAAGAGCCTGATATCTGCTGAACAGACAGATTCAGATAACTGCACCCCAGTTTTCTGTGATACACACTTCCTGATTCTGTCACATACACCATAGGCTGGCTCTCCACTGTATCATTTCCATTTTCGTATATCACACCATTCCACGTATGAACCTTTACCGTATTGTGGAACCATATTTTAGGAAGCGGGATCAGACCGCCTATGGGTTGATAGGAATATACGTCCGGCAATGTGATCGTTTCTGTACCTGAGCCGCCGGTACCATACGCATACATACCTGCTTCTTTTGCTTTCTGGCACAAGCCGGTCAGATGCTCCGTCTGTACTTTATAAATATCCATAAAAGAAAGCAGCGTGAGCACTCCGAAAAAAAACAGCGGCAAAGCCAGCGCAGTCTCCAGGGTGAGACTTGCTTTTTTCAGAAAGGTGCACAGGGATACTTTTCCAGAAAGCGTTTTCCGGCTTATCGGGGAAAGCAGGAAAAAAGCTCTTCGAGAGCGCCTTTCTCTTTTTTGATCCAGTCTGTTTATCTGATTTTTATCTTCTTTTTCTTCCTGAAAAAGCATCCCTGTGCACCTCTCTTTCTATTCATACGCATACTGACGCGAAACTGTAAATATTTTCCGTCGGTTTGCTTTTACATCTGCAGACGCTTCCATGGCAGTGATGCAGTGATCCATCTGAAAACCCGGTCTTTTTCCCTTTTCACGTACAGAGCACTCAATCATATCCATTCCTCGCAGAACTTTATCCTGTTTTCCTTTCGCCATAAGCAGAACCTGAAGATAATCCTCATAAGACATTCCATTCCCTGCATCCTTTCTTGAAGAATCCAGTTTGTCCAGGATATTGGGCAGATTACTCAAAGACAGCTGCCAGTCTGAGGAGTTTTTTATAAGAGGTACATGTCCTCCTGCAAAAAGTTCCCGGACATCCAGAATACTCTCCGCAAATGCCCAGCAAAAGATCAGTGCCGCTTCGATCACTGCTGCCGCCGGCGGAATCAGAAAACCCGATGCAATAGCCAGCGCCAGTGTTTCGACCTGTATCCGTTTTCCACCATCTGAAAGCAGATACGCCATGTTAACCCCCTGACGGATCACCAGAAGTTTTCCTGCCACGGACTTCAGATTTTCCCGGTCACTGTTCTTCCCTCCAAGAATATATTCCGCCTGATAATTCAACCCTGCCGCTGCCGGTCTTCGATAATTTCCCAGTTTCTTTAGCAGATACTGTCCAAATAATATTCCGGACGTATACGAATTATCGGATTGTATATCCGTATCCAACATTAGTCCTGTCTGGAGCTTTCTTCCGGATGTAAGGCTTTTTCTGTCTGTAACCGCATCCGATATTCCCCGTTCGGATGGTACTACCAGATCAATAAGTCCCATTTTACGGACTCTTCTGATGATTGGAATAGGATTTTCTACGCTTTCATCAACACCGCCGGTAAAATCATCCCCATTTCCTGCATCCGAAAAATCTCCCTGATTTTTTTGTTGCTCCTGTTCTTTTTTTGCTTCTTCGCTTTTCTGTGCGGCATCCGTAATTGCAGAATCATAGGAATCCAATGTTCCTTTATTTTCTGCCTGTTCTCCTTTTTTCTCTGCATCCTCTGTCTTCTTTTCCTGATCCTTCAGTTTTCCGAGAAGAGTCTGTACCCCCTGGCTTCCCAGAGTTTCACGCATATACTGAACAGCCTGCTGGTAAAAAACCTCGCCTTTTCCATCGCTCAGAAGCTGATAACCATTGAATCCGCCCTGGAGAAGCTCCAGTTTCTGACTGTTCTGTTTCAATACAGGTTTCATATAAGTCTGAAAATCATCATATACAGAAGCCATATCCAGTTCTTCTTTTCCACCTGCATACAGTGCAAACAGCTCATAATCTTCCAGAAGCGTTCGGTCATACTGTCCAAACAGGGAATATAAGCCAATATCCATACTGTTAAGTATCTGTGTCCTGGCAGCTGCCATGCGTACAGATTCAATGCTGGCACACACAAGAGAAAGAACCAGGCTCAAGATCAGAGCCAGAAAGATCGTAATGCTGCCTTTTTTCACATTTCCTGCCAAGGGGTACCTCTCCTTTCCAAAACGGAAATATCAGCAGATATCACCGTTTTTTCTCATTTTCAGATCGTATTGCTTTGTTTTGTGATTTTTGTAAGGATTTTTTTTACAAGTGCTGTAAGCTGTTCCTTAAAGATGATGACCAGACTGATCAGAACCACCAGAATCAGGATGATCTCCACAACACCCACTGCATCCTCTTCCATCGCAAATTCTTTTACATACTTCCACATATTTTCATTTGTCACCTCACATTTCCTTTCTCTGCTCTCCGGTCCTACCCTCCGTAAAAGGAAAGACATGCCGGAAGCATGATCACCGCCATCACCACCAGGAGCATCAGGACCATCGGAAAAAGCAGTTTTGTTGCTGCTGTATCTCCCAACACTCTTGCTTTTCTTTTTCGCTCCTCCCAGGCTTCCACGGATTCCTTTTCCAGCAGATCGGCCAGATACCTGCTTCCTTTCTGGAGGTTCTGGATCAGCAGTGTTGACAGAGTTTTATACTTTACCTGTCCGCACCGTTCTCCAAATCTCCGGTAAGCCTCTGCTTCGGAAATCCCACTGTCCATCTCATAACAGGCTACTCGGATTTCTTCGTAAGCCTCACGTTTTTTACCATCTTCTCTCTTTCCGTAATCCAGCGCTATTTTCTGGAATGCTTTTCTGGCAGTTAAGCCTGCCTGCACCAGAAGGGTAAATTTCATGATCAGTCCCGGATAATCCATCAGCATCTGTTCTCTTCTTTTTATCTGAGCATTCTGTTCTTCCCGTTTTTTTGCAATGACAGCTGCTGCCGCTGCTGCCAGGCCAAGAGCTGAGAGCAGGTTTCCTGTTTTGTCTTTTGGCTGCTCCCATTCAAGATGTTTTCCATTCCATTCATCTGGAAGATAATAGTACTGCGGATCGTTTTTTTTCTGATTATATTGTACGATCATATCCTGCAGCTCTTTCTCGCGCTGCTGTTCTTCGCTAAGTTCTGTTTCCGGTTCTTCTTCGGATCCTTCTGTTTCTTTTTCCGGCACCTGCACATACAGGGAACCAGCTTCTTCTCCGTCTACAGATACTTTGAATTTCTCTTCATAAGCACCTGTCTCCTCTTTTTCCATACGGTATCCGGATGAATAAACCTTATCTCCGCCACTTTGAAATGTCAGGAGCATACCGATGATATTTCCGGTAAGCGCTATCCATATAAACAGTTTCTTTTCTTCCGGATTTCCGGCTTCCGGAGGCAGCCGCCCCATTTTTCCTGCCAGAAACACCCCAAGGATCACCATAAATATCAAAATATGTATCCACATTATCCTCACCTACACTTCTATGTCTACGATCTTCACACCCAGCCAGTAGGACAAGCCATAGATCACCATGCAGACTGTCATGGCACAGATTCCGAAAGGATTCCCATAAAGTACATCCAAAAATCCCGGCGAAGTCAGTTTCAGATAACAAATGATACCGGCCGGCATGATACTCATAACCATCTGTTCCGATTTCTTTGCGGCCAGCGTTGCCTCGATCTCTTTTTTTACCTCGATCTTATCACTAAGCATTCTGGCTACTTTCTGGATCACCTGCGTCATATCCCCGCCTGTTCTTTTTGCTGTATAAAATACTGCTGCGAAATTTTCAATATCTTCCACTCCGCTGCGTTTTCCCAGATCCAGGAACAGTTCTTCTACCGGAACGCTCAGACGCAGCTGGCTTTCGATATACCGAAATTCATCCAGGATATCACTTCCCTTTTCATAAAGTCTCCCCAGATCCTTTACACTGGCACGCACCGCATTCTCCGCGGAATAGCCGGCCTGTACCGCCACATTCATGGCCGTCAGAGCATCCCGGAACTGGTAATTCAGTTCCCTCTGTTGCCGTGCAGTACATTTTTTCCTCTGTAGCTTCAGAAAAAGCACTGGTATTGGAAGCATAAACAGCAACACAGGAAGGCTCTGATAAAACAGATAGTCGGCTGCAGCGCATACGGCAGCTCCCTCCAGAAGATACTTTGCGGTCTCCTTCCCCGTAAAATGATACATCCTGTAATCTTTCCTCGTAGATCTCCATTTCTGATTCTTTCCTTTCCGCTCTTTCATAGTCTGATTCCTGCCCGTTTCATTTTTTCACAATGCAAAAGTTCTCCGGTTTTTACAAGTCCCTTTCCTTCTTCCCAGCGATACAGCGGCCTGGTCTGGATCTCTCCGTTTTCAAATCCACATACTTCTGTGATTTCCAGCAGCTTTCTGCTTTTGTCCCGCATACGCCCAAGATGTACCAGAATGTCTACCCCGGAAGCGATCTGCCTTCGGATCGCTTCCAGGGGAAGATCGATTCCCATCAATGTCATCGTTTCAATTCGGGAAAGCATATCCTGGCTGCTGTTTGCAGTAGGGGGCAAGGTGGTTCAGGCATTCGGCAGTTTGCATGGGGCTCCTTTTGTTGAGATGGGCTGGTGGCAGAGGGTGTGCCTTATTGGGCGGGGCGACGTTTATGGGTAACTTGCACGGGTTTGTGCTTTTGATCGTTGTTAACGCCCTTGCGCGCGTTCATCATGTTCACGGTGCCGCACTGACGTTCGAGCTTTTGAAGCTTTCTGCTGGTTACCATGCGATCAGCTCCTTGGGATCTACGGTGCCGCTGAAGCTCATTGCGGCAGAACCGGTCATGATCACGTGACCGCCTTCAAGGGCGATATGAAGCACGCCGCCAAGCAGATGCAGGTCGGCAGCTGGTTCTGTCATGCCTAAAAGGTGTGCGGCAACTTGGGTCGCGCAGGCACCCGTGCCGCAAGCGTGAGTCTCGCCGCAGCCACGTTCGAATACGCGCATCGAGATGTTGCGTGCATCTTCAACCACGGCGAATTCGACGTTGGTCTTCTCAGGGAAGAATTTGTGTGCCTCGAAGAACGAACCCACGCGGGCAACATCGAGGGTCTTGAGCGAGCGCGGCGTGTCTGTGAAGCACTCAGCGGGGAGTGCGGCGAACGTTTCTTTGTCGAGGAAGCACACGGCATGAGGGTTTCCCATGCTCACACAAGCGAAGGTGAAGACACCCCAGGGCGATTCGATCGTTTGGACCACGATGGCTTCAGCGTCGATCGCGCAGGCTCCTTCGTGCGTGGTTGGCGAGGTCGCAGCGTTCGGCGCGACGGGAATGAGCGCTGCTTCAAGGATCGGGGCATCCATATCGACCGTTGCGGTCGCAAGCTTGTCCTCGGCGTCGACCGTGAACGTGATAGGTTTCGGGCCAGCGAGCGTGTCAGCTACGAATGAGTCACTTTCCGCGTTCACATAACCGTGGTCAACAAGGAATTTCGCGAAGCAGCGTACGCCGTTGCCGCACATCTGCGCGAGCGATCCATCTGCGTTGATATAGTGCATATACCCTGCGCATTCACTGCGCGGAGAAGGCTTCACTACGATCACGCCATCGCCACCGATGCCGGTATGGCGATCGCAAAGTGCCGCAACCTCGGCGGTGGAAAGTTCGAGCTCTTCTTCCATAGCGTCAAAGAACACGAAGTCGTTGCCGAGGCCATGAAGTTTCCAGAACGGATAGGTTGCCATGCTCGCTCCCTCTCTCTCTCTCTCTCTCTCGTTTATCGAAGCGCATGGGGCTTATCTATCCTTAGCCTACGTGCGGAATATTTCGAGAATGTTTAGAGAACGAAAAAATCTGCGAACGCATGGCTCGATCGATCGAGCCAGATGCTTCCGGTTGGGCAAGCAGCTGAGCCCATGGGGTACTTGAATTACTCTGAGTCCGCTTACTTCAATATAAATAGGCTGTTCGAGGGAGCGGAGCGCATGAGCTTGCCTATAAAGGCAAGCGAACAGCGAAAGCGGGTAATTACAAGTGCCTCATGGGCGTGCTGCTTGCCCTTACGTTGGCTTCATGTTTAGAGATCTTGCAGGGCGATCACGCCCACCGTGCCTTGGCGCGCCGCCTCCATGCCGGCGATCATCGCCTGCGCACCAGCAAGCGTGGTCGTATGGCAGATGCCGTGGCGCACGGCTGCGCTTCGAATCTCGTAGCCATCAGAGCGCGTGGCGGTGCCGAAGGGCGTATTGATGATGAGCGAGATCTTCCCATCGCGAATCAGATCGAGCGCACTGGGGCGTTCACCTTCACCATCTGCCGCGTCGGCTTCGTGGATCTTGGACACTTCCAAACAATCGATACCTGAAGCGCGCAGCACTTTCGCCGTGCCTTGCGTGGCCACGATGCCGAATCCCATGCGCTCCACGTCGCGAATGAGCGAGACGATCGCGCGCTTATCGCCGTCGTTGACGCTCACGAACGCAAGACCGCCTTCGGGCATTGCGTAGTCGATCGCGAACTGGGTCTTCGCGTAGGCTGCTGGCACGGTAGGCGCAATACCCATCACTTCGCCGGTCGATTTCATCTCGGGCCCTAAGATCACGCGCGCACCAGGGAAACGGCCCCACGGCATCACGGCTTCCTTCACGCAATAATAATCAGGGTCGGCTTTGTGCGCAGGCAGTCCCAGGTCGGCA
>OGXI01002099.1_pt1 | contig 15546 bp, 13 predicted proteins | sample 1576221 | NCBI WGS metagenome assembly OGXI01 (sample SAMEA3541523, study PRJEB24748) | human gut metagenome | biome: human gut; feature: human-associated habitat; material: faeces | place: China | collected 2012
ATGTTTTCATAATCCAGCTTGGCCTTGTGGAATTTTACGTTCGCATCCATCGACCACGAATACACGCACACGACCAGGCAGGCCAGCATCGCCCAGCTTGCGGCGGCCAGCGCTCTGCCTGCCGCGCGGCCTGCGCTGCGGTCCTTCAGCTTTTCCAGGGTCTCCGGCAGAGAGTCCATCAGCACAATGCCAATGAGATAGGTCCCCGCCACGCTATAGGTCATCAGGCTGTACACCTTGTCGGGCGCAAAGATGCGGATCGCGCAAAGGAAGAAGGGCGCCAGCGCACACAGAGCCAGCATCGCCAGAAAGCGGAGGGGCTTCCTGCCCTGCAGCGCCCAGAACGACACGCACGCCATAAGCAGCTCCAGCGCGATGAATACATGATTGGGCCAGCTTCCCATCTGGCACCCTTCCTCTGTGGAAAGCGGTCCTACGGCCTGCCAGAAGTCCTGATAGCATCCCGCCAGGTTCCGGGGAAGCGCCGCGAGCGTCTCCAACGAGGCCGCCTTCGTGACGGACTGATAGTCCCCTACGGCGTCCTGTCCTCCTCCCGTCATGGCCAGCAGCACGACGTAGTACAGGGAAACGGCGAGCACCAGGCACAGCGCATACCGTCCGGCGCGCAGCAGCAGCGCTTTGGCGCCGACATCCGGCCTGCAGATCATCAGCTGCATGCCGCGGACAAACATCATCCCAAGCACAAAGGTCGCGCACGCCTGATAGGTGCCTGTAGCCACGGCGATCAGCACCACGGCGGGCAGCAGGCCCCAGCGGATCTTTTCCAGCAGCAGAAGGCCCAGTGTCGCCAGCATCGCAGCCAGCATATACGCATCTGCATTGTGCAGAAAACCCAACGTCGCGCTTACGGTCGGAAAGCACATCAGCACGGCCGAAATGACCACGGCCAGCACGGTTGAACGGATCTCAAACACGGATACCAGCATGCCCGAAAGCGCCGCTACTGCGACGATCATCAGCAGTCCGTTTACATAGGGCATCGTATAGCTCGTGCTCAGGGACGAGAGCCACTGGCTGCTCCAGCGGCCAATCCACAGGAGATTGCCGTCAAAGTACACATTGTTCAGGGCGTCCCCCGTCAAAAACAGCGTGTTGGTAAGGGCAAACAGATAGGTCAGCATTCCGATCCCGAAGGCCGATACCGTCGCCGCCCATACCGGCCTGCGTATACGGCGCATCAACAGGGCAATCTCGCTTTGACAAGGCATACTTTTTCTCCTTTACGTTTGGCTTTTCTCTATTGTAGTAAAAAATCATGAATTGTCAATTATTTCATCAGGCGTTGGTCGAAGCACTCCTGCCCATCATCGGCCTCCGCTTTCCACGCAGCAAAAACCGGCTCCCGCTCATCCGAAAAGGATGATCGTCAGGAGCCGGTCAGACGGGCCTGCCCAAAGTCCCCCGTCGGCCTCATGCCGTGCTTTGGGACCTCGTCATGCGCTTAAACGCAAGGTTTATTCCACATCCTGCAAGGCATCATAGCCCTCTTCGCCCGTACGGACCTTCACGACCTGTTCTACATCATAGACGAAGATCTTGCCATCGCCGATATGACCGGTATACAGCGCATTTTTCGCCGCATCAATCACCGTGCGAACCGGGATCTTGCATACCACGATGTCCACTTCGATCTTGGGCAGCAGGCTGGTTTCCATCTCAACGCCGCGGTAGTATTCCGGACGTCCTTTCTGCATGCCGCATCCAAGGACCTGCGTCACCGTCATGCCCGTTACGCCGATCTCATCCATGGCGGACTTGAGGCGTTCAAACATGCTCTGCTTGGTCACGATGGTGACCTTGCTCATCTTGACCTTGTCATTGGAGCCGGTGGAGTAATCGGCCACAGGCACCGCTTCATCCTTGGCCGCCGGCTTGGCGCCGGGAAGTTCAGCCGGCGCACCCATCGGCACATCGCTGCCGATGACAGGCATAAAGCCCGCATAGGCCGATACCAGCCCGTGTTCCTCCACATCCAGTCCGACGATTTCCTCCTGCTCGCTCACGCGCAGGCCCACCGTCGCACGGATTGCAAGGAATGCCAGCGTAATGGTCACGGCTGTGAAGGCCAGAATCGCCGCCACGCCTATGATCTGGATTCCCAGGAGCGTGAAGCCGCCGCCGTAAAACAGTCCTGCACCCATGATCTGGTTGGCGCCGAAGGTCACGCCGTCGCCGAAGCCACGGGCAAACGCAGGCGCCGTGGGAGTGGCGAACAGGCCTACCGCCAGGGTGCCCCATACGCCGTTCATCAAATGCACCGCAACCGCGCCCACCGGGTCGTCCACATGCAGCTTATGGTCCAGCAGCCAGACGCCGAAAACCACCAGCACGCCGGCGACTCCGCCGATCACGATGGCGCCGAGAGCGTCCGTCACATCACATCCGGCGGTGATGGCCACCAGGCCGGCCAGCGAGGCATTCAGGCACATCGAAACATCGGGCTTGCCGTACTTGATCCAGGTAACGATCATGCACACGACCGTGGCCACAGAGGGAGCGACCGTGGTGGTCAGGAAGACGGAGCCCAGCTCGGGCACCGAGGTAGCGGCAGCGCCGTTGAAGCCATACCAGCCCAGCCACAGGATAAACACGCCCAGCGCGCCGATGGGCAGGTTATGTCCGGGGAACGCGTTGACCTTGACGACCTTGCCCTCCTTGTTTTTCACAAACTTGCCGATGCGGGGCCCGAGCATCCACGCGCCGATGAACGCGCACAGGCCGCCGACCATATGGATGCACGCAGAACCCGCAAAGTCATGGAAACCGATCTGCGCAAGCCAGCCGCCGCCCCAGACCCAGTGTGCCTCAATGGGGTAGATCAGCGCGGAGATGACTGCGGAATAAATACAGTATGAAAGGAACCGGGTCCGCTCCGCCATCGCGCCGGAAACAATGGTAGCCGCCGTGGCGCAGAAAACAAGGTTGAAGACGAAGTTGGACCAGCCGAAGTTCTCATAGGCCGTGAAGATATCAAAGCCGGGCTTGCCGATCAGGCCCAGCAGATCCTCGCCCAGGAGAAGCCCAAAGCCGATGAGGATGAACACGATGGTGCCGATGCAAAAGTCCATCAGGTTCTTCATCAGGATGTTGCCCGCGTTCTTTGCCCTGGTGAAGCCTGTTTCGACCATTGCAAACCCTGCCTGCATCCAAAAGACCAGGGCCGCGCCAATCAGAAACCAGATGCCGTAGACATTCTCGTTGACATAATCCATGATTTCAGCCGTCATAAGCAACCCCTCCCGATTGTGATTGGAAACGGCGCGCCGGGCGCCGGTTCTCCTGAAAAAAGGGTACAAAAAACCAAGCCCGCCATGCGCTCGTCATTGAACGCAGGTATAGCGCATGGAGGCTTGGAATTGTAGAAGGGAAGTACCGGGACGTGCCGCGCCAATGCGGCACGTCTCAAATCACATCACACGCTCGTAAGCAGATCCTGGTAAGTGGGCATGGGCCAGTAGCTCTTGCCCACGATGCCTTCCAGCGCATCGCCGGCGGCACGTACCTCATCCATGGCGGTGATGACCTGGTCACGGGTGTAGCGGGCGCGTTCAAGCATGTCTGCGCCTTCGTCACCGGCCTTGAGCACAGCTTCGAGCTGGTCGGTGGCCTTGTAGAGGGCGTTGGTCTGCGCAGTCAGGTTGGAGAGCAGCGCCTTCTCCGCCTCGGCTTCCAGTTCGGGAGCGACGCTCTTCTTCATGTTTATGGTCGCGGCCACATCCTTGGCATAGGCGATGGCGGCGGGCAAAATCAGATGGCGGGAGATATCAATCGTGCTGAGGGCCTCGATATCGATCACCTTGATATAGGTCTCCATCTTGATTTCGTAGCGGCTTTCTACCTCCTCGCGGGTAAAGACCTTCTGCCGCTCAAACAGCGCGATGTTCTTGGGAGCCACATAGTAGGGCAGCGCATCCACCGTGGTGGGCAGGTTGAGCAGCCCGCGGCGTTTGGCCTCCTCCACCCACGCCTGGTCATAGCCGTTGCCATTGAAGATGATGCGCATATGGGCGCTGAGCGTCTTGCGGATCAACGCGTCCACGGCGGTGGTCATATCCTCGGCGCCCTCGAGCTCATCGGCCATCTTCATCAGGGTATCTGCGATGGCGGTGTTCAGGATGACGTTGGGGCCGGAGATGGATTGCGCGCTGCCCAGGCTTCGGAACTCGAACTTGTTGCCCGTGAAGGCAAACGGCGAGGTGCGGTTGCGGTCCGTGGAATCCTTGGGGAAGCGGGGCAGAATGTGTACGCCCAGCTTCATCTGATCGCGCTCGTGGGCCTCATATTTGCTGGCATTGACGATGCTTTCGATGATCTCGTTGAGCTCGTCGCCCAGGAAGATGGAGATAATCGCAGGCGGTGCCTCGTTGGCGCCCAGGCGGTGATCGTTGCCCGCGCTGGCCACAGCCACGCGCATCAGATCCTGATAGTCATCCACTGCGGCGATGATAGCGCTGAGGAATACGAGGAACTGGGCGTTTTCACTGGGGGTATCGCCGGGGTCCAGCAGGTTGACGCCGGTATCGGTGCTCAGGGCATAGTTGTTGTGCTTGCCGCTTCCGTTAACGCCCTCGAAGGGTTTTTCGTGCAGCAGGCACACCATGCCATGGCGGTCGGCTACCTTCTTCATGATGTCCATGGTGAGCTGGTTATGGTCCGCAGCGATATTGACGGTGGTGAAAATGGGCGCCATCTCATGCTGAGCGGGAGCCACCTCATTGTGCTCGGTCTTGGCCAGGATTCCCAGCTTCCACAGCTCGGTGTTCAGATCCTTCATGAAAGCCTGAACGCGCGGCTTGATGACGCCAAAGTAATGATCCTCCAGCTCCTGGCCCTTGGGAGGCTTGGCGCCAAAGAGGGTGCGGCCCGTCACTACCAGATCGGGGCGCTTGCGGTAGACCTCCTTATCCACCAGGAAATACTCCTGCTCCGGGCCCACCGTGGGGAACACGCGCACAGCCTCCGTATTGCCAAACAGCCGCAGGATGCGCAGCGCCTGCTTGTTGAGCGCCTGCATGGAGCGCAGCAGCGGGGTCTTTTTGTCCAGCGCCTGGCCGCCATAGGAGCAAAATGCCGTGGGGATGCACAGCGTGCCTTCCTTGATGAAGGCGTAGCTGGTGGGGTCCCAGGCGGTGTAGCCGCGGGCTTCAAAGGTAGCGCGCAGGCCGCCGGAGGGGAACGAGCTGGCGTCCGGCTCGCCGCGCACCAGTTCCTTGCCGCCAAACTCCAGAAGAACCTTGCCATCCTTGAGCGGTGTGATAAACGCGTCGTGCTTCTCGGCGGTCACGCCCGTCATGGGCTGGAACCAGTGCGTATAGTGCGTCGCGCCCATTTCCAATGCCCAGTCCTTCATGGCGTTGGCCACCACGCCAGCCACCGCAGGGTCCAGGGAACGTCCCTGCTCAATGGTGCGCTTTAAGGCTTTATAGGTTTCCTTGGGCAGACGCTTCTGCATCATGCTGTCGTTAAAGGCGTATTGCCCAAAAAGCTCGCTCAGGTTTTCCATAAAGACAGCCCCTTCCCTCTCAATGTGCCATACCGGAACTCTATACAAAAACGGCGCCAATGGATAACGGGTTATCCACAGCGCCGTTGCTGTATGCTGGGATTATAAACCGGCCATGCCGTCTTGTCAACCCCCGGCCCTGTTTTTGCAATGTATTTGTCGCATCCTATGCCGCAGGCGCTTCGCCGGCCCCCGGCGCAGGCGTGTCCGTTGCGGTAGCAGGCGCCTCTGTCACGGAAGCAGGCGCTTCCGTCGCAGGGGCGGGCGCTTCCGTCGTATCCGCCTCCGCCGCGGCCCCAGGCTCAGCATCTGCGGACGCATCCGTGGCAGGGGCCGCCGTCGCATCGGCGGCAGGCGCGGACGCATCGGGCGGAGGAGTCGCAGGCGCCTCCGGCGTCGCGGCTGCGGCAGGCTCCGCGGTCAGGTACTCACCCATCAGCGTCGCAAAGTGCAGGGCCGCCCCCGGCAAAAGAGCCGCTACATCCGCCTCGGTCATCTGGCTCACATACACGCGATCCGGAGACAGCGGTTCCGGGTCCCACTTCTGGCGGCTGCGGCCCGTGACGGTTACCGTGTAGGTCTGATCCCAGCCGTCACCTCCCAGAGTGACCGTCGCTTCCATATCGGTGGCGGCGGACTTGAGCTCCTTGCTCACAAAGGAGGAGGACACCGTGACCTCCGTGGCGGGAATGGTCACATACGCGTCGCCCTCGCCCTCGCTTTCCAGGCGCAGCGTGGCATCGTAGGTGTAGACGTCGCGCAGCTCATCGTCCTTGGTTTCGCTTTCCTCCTGCTTGAGGCTGAAGGACAGCGCCAGCGTCTTTTGCGCCTCGGCCGGCGCGCCGTCCTCCACGGTGAAGGCGTCCGCCCCCCGCGGCTCGCTGGTCAGGCTGCCCTGAATCACGCGCACGCCGGTCATGCTGCTGTATTCCTGGTATGTCAAAGCGATGGCCCGCAGGCCGCTTTCCAGGGTGATGGTATTGTCGTCGGGCAGGTCGCCGTCGCCGCGCGTGCGGTCATAACGCAGGGTGACTTCTCCTCCCTCCGCATCGTAGAGCGGCAGACTCAAATGCAGCTCCAGCGTATCCCCCTCCAGGCTGACCGTGCGGTCGATGGTCAGGTTGGATGCCAGGGGCAGCGCGTCGATTGCGCTGAAGTAGTAGCTTTGCAGGTTGGGATTGAGCAGCAGCTGGGACATTTCCTCCCCTGCTACCTCCTGAAGACGCGCAAGCGTGACCTGATCGCTCAAAAGATCCAGCACCATCTGCTTGGCCTGCGATTTGATGGCCGCAGGCGGCACGTCATAGTAGACCGACATGGTGGTGGTGCCGTCGGGCAGCTTGCCCAGCACCGCGTTTTGCCGGTAGCCCTCAATCCACAGGTCCATGCGGGTCAGATAGCTCTCCAGCACATCCTCCAGCCCGTCCGCGCCCTGTATGAGCCCGGCGGCCTGCGCCGCAAGGGAGGCGAGCGCCGGCATGCCCGTCTGGGCCAGCAGGCTCTCGCCCAGCTTCCCCAGCACATCCCCGTTCCCGGCGGTCTCCCCACTCTGCGCGGGCGCTTCCCCGAAGCTGTACCAGTCGGGGCTGATGACGTCGGCCTGCACGGCCAGCGCGCCGTCCTTGATCTGCGCGTGTGCCGCGCTGACGGCGCTCTCTCCGTCCAGAAGCACCACGTCGGCGCGGTGCTCCGCCGTCTCCGTAGCGGTGGGACGCACATAGATATAGCTCAGGTCCATCACGATGGGCTTGAGCGTGCTCATCGCCTGCGTGCCTTCCCTGGCCGCGATCTCCACCGACACGGTGGCGCTGAAGCCGCTGCCCGCCCACAGCTGCTTGACCAGCTTGCCGGCGACGGTATAATCCTCCGCATCGACCCCGGTGGCATGAGCGGCAGACAGGCACAGGCACATCAGGCTCATCAGCAGGCAAAAAAACCGTTTCATGCACGGGCCTCCTTTTGTTTCGTCAAGGTTGCGCCAGCTCCAGGAAAGCCGCGTAGTCCTCCTCGGACAGGTTGTCCGCAAGCAGCGCGGCATCCTCGGCAGGCAGCTTGGCCAGCGCGGCGAGCAGCCGTCCGGCCAGGTTCTGATACAGCTCGCCCCGCAGCGCTTCCAGCTGGTCCGCCTGCGCGGTGTCCAGATCATAGGTCTGCATGGTGTCCGGCACTTTGTAGATCTGGTAACCGATGGGCGGCTGCCCCACCAGATAATCCGAATCCACGCCGTCCACGGGCTCCTCGTTCTGGCTCAGGCTGCTCTGGGGCATGGGATCGTAGACCGGCTCGCCGTCCTCTGCGGCGGACGCCATATCGGCGCTTTCCTCCGGCTGGTCCGTCACCTGCACGGGCTCCTCGTCAAAGGTAAAGGTGAGCGCCTTGGTCACGTTCTTGCCGGTCATCTCCTCCAGCGCCACCGTTCCCGTGAGGATCTCCCCCTCCTGCGCGGAGGACAGCTTCACCGCGGGGGTCAGCGTGGTGGTGACGGTTTCGGTCTCCCCGTCGGCCGCCGTCTTGACCGCGGTGACAACCGTACCCTCCAGCGTGCGATCGCCGGACCCGGAAGCGCCGGTGAGGTCGTGCTCCACCGTGGTGGTCACGGTGGAGGTGCCCCGCTTGATGGCGGCGGACCACTCGCCCTTTACGGAGAAGGCGCCTTCCGCCTCCCCGCGCCGGTAGGTAGCGGAGATCGTGCGGTTTTCCGCGTCGCCCTTGCCCTGGGTCAGCTCAAATTTATAGGTGTCGATGCGCTCCGCCGCGTCGCCCGTAAAAGCCCACTGATACGACAGCTGCCTCGTGGTGCCGTCCCCCATGGTGACGGTGCCCTTGATATAGACGGCCAGGTCCTCGCCGTTTTCCTCGGACTGGTACAGGCCCACGATGAAGCCCTTGGAATAGGTCATTTTCTCCAGTTCAGCACGGAAGGCCGCGTCCATGCCGCAGCCCAGCACCTGCGCAATCAGCGGCGCCAGCTCCGTGCTCTGCTCGGTGGTCAGCCGCGCGATGCGGCTCCAGCGCGAGGTGGCGATATCCTTGATCTTATAGTTGGCCTTCTTCTGCTCCGCGTAGGGCAAAATGGCGTCGGTCAGGGTCTGATAGCAGCCCTCAACCTCCTGAATGGCCAGCAGCGCGTCAAATTCCGCTTCGCCATTTTCCGTCCCCATCAACAGGTCCAGCGGAGATCCGCCGCTGACCAGCGTGCGGTTGGGCAGGAGCGAGGTGGTCAGCGAGGTGCTCTCCCCCGCCTTGTGCTGGTTGAGGTCCATCACGCTCTCGCCGTCCACGCAAAGAGCAAGCGTGCTTTCGGCCCCTGCGTCCGTCTCGGACGCGGCCACGCGGATATGCTCCAGCACGCCGTTCATCATCGTCAGCGTTTCCTCGCCGTATGGCAGGAGCGTCCCCACCTGCAGGGCAAAGCTGTAGCGCAGATCGCCGTCCGTATCCAAATAGCCTGCAAGCGTTTCATCCAGGCCCGCGATACTCGCACACGCGCCGCCGAGCGGCAGCATCAGCGCAAGCAGAAACGCCGCCAGCGCTTTCCACACTTTTTTCATGCCTTTCACTCCTTTTCGCCGGTTCTCAGGCCCTCCAGAAGCCCGGTCAGCTCATCCAGCGTGCTGGCAAAATTCACCTGCCGCCGGATGGCCGTCGCGCCCCTCAGGCCGCTGATATAGTGTCCCACATGTTTTCGCATTTCCATCACGCCCAGTCGCTCGCCCTTGAAATCCACCATCCAGCGTGCGTGCAGCACCGCCGCGTCGATGCGCTCGTTCAGGGATACCGCTTGGGGCGCGCCGCCCTCCAGGGCCCTTCTCGCCTCGCGGAACAGCCAGGGATTGCCCATCGCGCCACGGCCGATCATCACCCCGTCCGCGCCGGTCTCCCTCAGCATGCGCGCGGCGTCGCCGGGAGCGAACACATCGCCGTTGGCGATGACCGGAAGGGTCAGGCGGGCCTTCAGCTCCCCGATGGCCGCCCAGTCCGCCGTGCCGGCGTACTGCTGCCGCCGCGTGCGGCCATGAATGGCGATCCACCGCAGGCCCAGCTGCTGCGCCGCGCGTCCCAGCTCCAATGCGTTCATGCTGTCTGTATCGTATCCCAGGCGGGTTTTGACGGTGACGGGCAAGCTGGTGTTTTGCCTGACCGCCTCCATCACCCGGTACGCGCGGTCCGGGTCCAGCAGAAGCGCGCTTCCCTCGCCGGAGGACACCACCTTGCGGGCCGGACAACCCATGTTGATGTCCAGCGACCGGAAGCGCCCCAGCGCCGTGACCTTCGCGGCGGCCTCTCCCATCACGGACGGGTCCTTGCCAAAGAGCTGGCAGGCGGTGTTGTCCTCTTCGGGGTGAACGGCCAGCAGGCGGCGGTAGGCGTCGTTGCCGGGCTTGGCGCACAGGTAACCAATGGCGCTGACCATCTCGGAGCATGCGTAGTCCGCGCCCATGCGGTAGCACAGCACCCGCATGGGCCAGTCCGTGATGCCCGCCATGGGGGCCAGACATAATACGGTTTGGTACGTCTGTCCCATCCCGTCAGCGCTCCACCACACAGGGGAACGACGCGATGCGTCCGCCCGTGCCCGCAAAGGGGATCAGGGTCAGCTCATAGGCCGGGCCCGCCGGCACTCCCTGGGGCGGCGGCAAAATGAACCCGGCCTTTTCCCTCCACATGGGCGCCTCGCACGCGGCGGCCAGCGCATAGGGCACGCCGTCCTCCTCCACGGGCGTAATCGGATTGCCGGAGTGAATGGCATAGCGCCATGCCACATTTTCATCCGGCAGGGCCAGCGCCATCAGGCGCGCGCCCACATACAGGCTCACACTGCCGCGGTAGCCCGTCTCCAGCCGCGGCGACAGTCCCAGCCGCAGGGTGATGATATCTCCGTTCTGATAGGTGCGGCGGAGGCTATGCCATTCCCCCTGAGCCACCGCCTGGGGCCGTGCGCCGTTGACGCTGATCTGCGCGCCGTCGGCATAGCCGGGCACGCGCAGGCGCAGCGTAGCGGGCACCGCCTGCCGGCATTCCACCCGGATGGTGATCTCCCGCTGGAACACGCCCGAAACCGTGGCGGTAAAGCGCACCGGCACGCCACCCAGGCGCGTGAGGCATCCCCCCGCCACCGGCAGCGCATAGGCCAGCGTGTCATCGTCCTGGCTCATCCACACGCTGCGGCGAATGGCATACAGCGCGCGCAGAAGCGCCGATACCTCATCGGGTTCGGGGGACTGGGCCTGGCAGCTCTCATCCCCGGCAAGGCGGTTGGTGGGCGAAAGGGAACGCACGCCCTCAGGCGTCAGCAAATCGGGAAGCACGTTCAGCAGCAGCATTTCCAGCCGGTCGGCCATGGCGGAGTCACCGGACTGGCACAGCGCGTCAAAATACGCCTCCGCCTGGGCGCAGGCCGCGGGCAGTTCCACCGCGCGGGCCGGGTCTCGCCCCGCCAGAAACGGATCGGCCGAGAACGCGCCGCTTGGCATGCCGTGGTAGCGGGAAAGCGCGGTCAGCCCTGCCTTGCCCGCCGCCGCGTCGCGGCCCGAACCGCTGTACTGGGCGATCAGCGCGGTCATGGCCAGCGCGTCGGCCGTGCCCTTGCCGGTGGCAAAGCGCTGCATACGCGCGTAATACGCCTCCTCATCCGGCGTATGCGCGCCGGTCTCGGGACGGTATTCCCGCTGAAAGGGAAACATATGCATCAGGCCGCTCACATCCGGCAAACGGGAACGCAGGCTCTCCATCAGGCTCAGCAAAAACGGCTGGCCCGTCCGGCGGTAGAGATCCACCGCCAGCCGCAAAATGTCCGCGCCGCACGCAAACAGCCGTTCCTCGTTCAGCTCTCCCAGTGCGTCCACAAAGGCGCGCATGCCGCCCAGCACCCGCAGCATGGCCTGCTTGTCACGTTCCATGGAGGCCAGCATCGACGCCGCGCGAAGCAGCGCCGCAAAGCGCTCCGGCTCATTGGGCAGCAGGCCCGCCGCCGCTTCCACATCCGGGAAAGGCGGGGTTTCCGTATAGCCCCCCAGCTTGGTGGCCAGCGCCGCGTCCAGAGGCGACATGCGGTTGAGATCCACCAGCCCAAGGGCCAAATCGGTCAGCTGCTTCTGCAGGCCGTCGGCATGCACGGCGGCATCCGACAGCGGCACAAGCGCGGGGTCCACCAGGGGCGCGCGGCGATAAGCGATTGCGGTAGGCATAGTACCTCCTTAGGGTATCAGCGGCATTTGCCGTTACTTTGCTCCATTCTACCCTATTATATAACAAAAATCCCTCAGGTCAAGCAAAGTCCGCGCCTGTCTTGCATGCGGCTCCTCCTGCGTGTATAATGGCTGTACGCTGCAAAGGAGGGAACCAAGCCATGGACCATGCCGCCCCCGGCCGCCTGTGGGTACGCCTGATGAAACGCCATCGCGTGGAGCGGGACGCCGCCGTGCCCTGCACGCGCGACGATCCGGAAGCCGCCCTGCGCGAGCTGCTGCCCAAACTGGACCTGAGCCAGCCGGTCTGGCTGCCGCGCCACCGCGCCGACTGGGACGAATATGCCCTGACCCGTTTCCTGCCGGAGCATTTTATGGAAGCCGTTCCCTTCGATTACATGGAGATCAGCTATATTTTCCCGGAGGACGAAAAAAAGGCCGCCCGTCCGCGCGATCCGCGCTGGGACGCCTGACGGGGCCCGTGCATGCCCATCGCCCCGCCGCCATATCCTTGGGCGGAGGTGATGGAATGAACTGCATTGACAAAGCTTTTTTCAGCCTGGCGGACGAAATCCGCTCGCTGGATGAAAAAGAGCTGTACTATCGCATGCGCAAAAGCTTTGACGCTGTGCCGGAGCCGGCCAAGCGGGGGCTGATGACCTTCTTTTCCCAGTACCCCTATTGGGGAAAGCTGGATATCGACCGGGGCGACTATGAAGAAATCGCGCTCAAGCAGCAGGCGCTTTCCCGGCACATGGAGGATTTTGCATGGCTCTACCGCCGGTTGGCCGATTACCGTTCCAGAAAAACCCTGTACGCCATCTTGAGCAACTGGTACCGCTACGATTTTGTCGCCACGTCCCAGGCCAAGGAATATCTCTTCAGCAGCTATTTCGACCTGGATCTGCTTTCGTGTGATGAAAACGAAGTGATCGTTGATTTGGGCGCCTATATCGGCGATACGGTGCTTACCTATCTGGAGCAGTACGGCGAAGACTGCTACAAAAAAATATACTGCTATGAGATCACGCCCGGCACCTTTGAACAGCTTCAGAAAAACCTGGCCGGCTACCGGGATATCGACCTGCGCCAAAAGGGCATAAGCGACGTGGAGGGGTTCATGTCCCTTGCGGTCAACGCGGCCAGCACCTCGGCCAACACCCTGAGCGACGAGACGGGCGGTGAAATCCCCGTAACCACATTGGACGCCGATATTCAGGAGCCGGTCACTTTGATCAAGGCCGATATTGAAGGTCATGAGCAGCGGGCGCTGCTGGGGGCCAAAGGCCATATCCTAAAGGACCATCCCAAGCTGCTGATCTCGGTCTACCACAACAACGAGGATCTGTGGAAGATTCCCCGCATGATCCATGACTGGTGCAGCGATTACCGGTTCTATCTCCGGTTCCAGAGCTCCGTTCTCTATCCCACGGAGATTACGCTGTTCGCGCTCTAGGCCGGAGGAGGGCATGACCGGGGCCTGCCGCGGCAAGCCGTTTCCAGCTGGCTATGTGGAAGATACCACCTGCTGCGGATTCTTAGGCAGGCAGCCCCTATACTGTGGGCATCCATTTCCTGTGGCTTCAAACAGCCTGTTTCAGTTACAGCGGATAAAAAGTAATGGCCGATCTTGTCATGGAGATGGATGGTGCTTTCCCGCAAACCTCTGTGCCGCCCATCTTCAAGATATCCCGCAAGGAAAGCGTCCATCTCTGGATTCAGTTCCTGATACACACAAGATGTTGATTTGTTTTCATTTGTTTTTTGTCTCATGGTTAAAGCCTCCTGTTTTCTTTGGTGACTTTAACTGTATCATGTAGAGAAAGATTATCCGAGGAAATTTCTTTGAAATCCTTATATATAGCCACTATTTGAAAATTTCCTCGGATAGTTGAATATCTCGGATAATGCGCCCTCTTTCAGAGGGGCAGTCCACGGGCTGCGGCTCTGAAAGCAATCATGGCCGTTTCCGGCCTGCGTCCTCTCCCTGAAAATTGCCGTTTCCAGCAAATACTTTTTCCATGAGCTGACGGGTGCTGTCTTTGTGGAATAGCAGCTTCAAGAACAAACTGACCTGTTCATCCGTGATAGCTTCCGGGTGGGGAAGGTAGCTTTCCAGCATGGCGGCTCTGGTGCAAAGCCGGTGTGTCCGTTCCTTCCGTGTCAGTGTCTTTACCCTGATTGATTTTCAGGTATTCTTCCAATTCGTTTCTGAAAACGGACTGAAACTCCTTCATAACAGGGAGCACCTCCCCTCAAGGAAAGCGGCGAATGTGCCCGCCGCCTCCATGACCGGGAGGGCGTATCCCCGAAGCTGTTCCAAATCCAGCCGGGCATAGGAACGGATGGCGTTCTGGTCTGTATGCCCTAGAGTTTTCCTTACCACTTCATAAGGGATGTTGTCATTGACCATGGAGCTTGCAAGGGATGAGCGGAAAGCATGGGGGCCCTGTTTTCGCCCGTCAGGGTCAAGCCCGGCTGCCGCTATAGCAGTCCTTACAATCTTAGTGATTGCCTGAACAGAGATATGGCTGTAGATGACGGTATAGATGCCGATAGTAATTAAGTCTTTTCCCTCAAGCCGGGAAGTTTTTTTCTGGGAACTCATACCAGTATCCTCCTTATCTTTGAGAAAATGAAAATATGGTGTAGTTAGCTGCTTCTAACCACACCATATATCATAGCAATTTGCGTCCACGATTCCAACCCAAAACCAGTTTTATTCTACCCAAAATCAGTATTTTTTCATTTATCCAATCGTAGCCTCATCTTTATAATTTTTCGGATTTACTCCGTATTTTCTTTTGAATGCCGCTGCAAAATTGCTCGCTTTTGAATATCCCACCAGCATAGCCACTTGGCTGACATTCAGATTACTTTCTAACAGCAAGCTTGCCGCTTTTTCTAGCCGCTGGTCGATTACATACGCATGGACTGATGTTCCGAATAAAGAGGAAAATCCCTTTGTCAATTTTGAAGTGCTGATATTAACTTGCTTTGCCAGTTCCTCGCAGCTCGGAGCCAGAGCAAGCTGACCGTCAATAATTCTCTTTGCCTCTATGATGGAATCCCGGTCACTTTTGGACATTGCAACATATGCTGTTGCGCATGCCCGAATGGTTTGCCTGCGGCTTTTCAGCCTGTCCTTCCACACTTCACCGCTCCGTCTCTCCATTGCCGCTCGCCACCGTCCTCCCATTCGCTTTTCACCAAAAAACGAATGGGAGGTTTTTTTATGGCAACGATAAATCTGCGTGACTACTATCCCTTTTACCAAGATGACGTATGGATCGAGATAACGGATGATCTTGCCGCACAGCTCAAACAGTGGGAACGGGAAGAAAGCAATCGCCAGCGCAAGCGCAGACGGTATCACGACTATTCTTTTTCAGACTTTCAAGAGCGCTGCATGAAGTACGAATGTTTTGCGCCAGATGAGCTATATGAACGTAAGCTGACGCGACAGCAGCTTCATGCGGCCATATCCACCTTGCCGGATAAGCAAGCCAAGCGCATCTACGCCTACTGTGTTTTGGGAATAAGCATGGCAAAAATCGCCGCCGCCGAGGGGGTGAGCTATGTTGCCGTCCGTTCGTCCATACTGCGGGGGTTAAGACGAATGGGGGCTTATCTACGAAAAGAAAATTCATCATTTTTCTGAATAAGCCATTTCAAAATGCGTTTTTTTTGACCTATATTTATGAGAGGACTTTTTCGCAGCCTCTCTTGCACCTTGACAATCGAATACGCGGTGTTACAGGTACAATCCCCCGCGCGGCGGAGCGGCGAACGGGGCGGCGCGACGATGGCGCAGGCCGGAGCGATCCACGCATC
>OGXI01002113.1_pt1 | contig 15475 bp, 18 predicted proteins | sample 1576221 | NCBI WGS metagenome assembly OGXI01 (sample SAMEA3541523, study PRJEB24748) | human gut metagenome | biome: human gut; feature: human-associated habitat; material: faeces | place: China | collected 2012
CATGCTGGTCCATCACATTTTTTGCAAGATTCCTGCAGGAGCCGAAGCATGTCACCGGAAATCAAATCGTATCTTGGCGCACGTTTCACGTTTACAAAACATGCGGTTTATATCCGCAATCCGGTATTGAGATTCGTTTTAAGCCGTTTGAAACGCCTGTTTGAAAGCGACAGCCAGTGGCAGGAAACGAAAGCTTCCAGTAAAAACTGATTGAATATTATGGCTCAGCCCGTCATTCTCGATTTCGACCAAAGCACCGGAAATGTTCCGGGGTCGGTGATCATCAATCTGGCTGACTGGCAGGACGAGATACGCTATGGCTGTTCCATGCATGCATTCGCACGTCTTGGCGATTTGCTCGATCGGGAAATGCCGCCGGATTACGGGACCGTTTTCATGGGAAGCGGTGATTTTCATCATGTAAGCGCATTGCTGGTTGAAAAAGCATGCCGCAAACTTGAACCTTCGGATTCTCTTGAACTCGTCATTCTCGACAATCATCCCGACAACATGCGTTTTCCTTTTGGAATTCATTGTGGCTCATGGGTTTCCCATGCCGCAAAACTGAGCCGGGTCAGCCACATTCATGTCCTGGGAATCACATCCGGTGACATTGGAGTGGCTCATGCGTGGGAAAACCGTTTAAGGCCGTTGTATGCCGGAAAGCTGACTTACTGGTGTATGGACGTCGATATAGGCTGGATGAAAACGGTCGGACTGGGTCATGCCGCTCGACGTTTCGACTCACCTGATGAACTGGTGGAAGCTTTTGTCGAAATCCAGCGTCATCGACAGTTGCCGGTATATCTTTCCATCGACAAGGATGCTTTTTCGAAAGAAACAGTGTGTACCAACTGGGATCAGGGGCGGATGACCGAACCAAATCTCTTGCGGATAATCGATGTTTTGAAGTCCAGACTGATCGCGAGCGATATTAACGGCGAAGTGTCCAACTGGACATATCAGAATCGCTGGAAACGGTTTTTGAGCTGGATGGACGGTCAGGAACCGGTGCCGGGAGAACAGTTACAGGTGTGGCAGAAACAGCAGCAGGAATTCAATTCACGCGTTCTGGCCGCCTTGCAGCGATAAGGGCATGTAATGCTTTTTATTTGTTCTGACCGACAGCCAGTTCCAGTGTCTGGCAGATTTTCCCAAACCTTTCGTCGTCCAGCCAGAGACTGTTTGATATCGTCAACATCCGGTTTGCAAAATCACGTGCATTCGGGGCATGAGTGGCCGGGACGATTTTTCCAAGGTAGTTATAATCTGGCAGGGCGTGCATGAACAGTCTGGTGACACCAAGCGGTGACGACCAAAGACTTTTCAGCGCTGCATCCCGGCTTGTTCTGTCGGGCATAAGCACCATCAGAAAGGGCCAGACTCCACGTGCATCGCTTTTATCCCGGATGACCCTGATACCTGAAATGGCATCGAGCCGGTCGCATCTTTTCAATGCCTGACGGCCGGTTTGTTCAATAAATTCAGGTAGTCGTTTCATGGCGTTTGCACCGACTTTCATACGCCAGCGGCTGACACGATGCAAGGGGATATCAAAATCGAAAACGTCGCCAATGGCTTCTTCCGGTTGTTTGGCCTGAAGGGCTTTTCTTCTGGTTTGGCCGTAAACGTAATGAAGACCTTTCGGATTATAGAAGAAGCTATACCCGATCATTTCAATGCACCGGCGCAATTCGAAAGGCATATCGGAAGGTATGATGTTTTGACTCGTTTTCAGAAGTCCCTGACGCAATTCGCCGTTATTTGCCGTCATGAGGCCGCCTTCGAAAGTTGACAGCCCCTTTCCGACAGCAAGACTGTAAAAGGTGATATCCCCGTGTTTGCCCACATCGGCGCCCAGTGCCTGGGCAGCATCTTCAATGACTGTCACTTCGAATGGAGCAGCCAGTTTTTTCACTTCTCCGATATTGGCGACACGGCCACCGAGGTGGGTAGGGAGAACAGCAAGCGTGTTTTCCGTGACAAGAGACGCAAGCTGCTTCATATCGAGATCGAAATCGTCGGGAGCCAGATCGCACAATTTGACTTGCAAACCGCAATGAGCGATGGCGATGGGAACCAGAGGGCAGGTATAGGCAGGAATGATGACTTCACTGCGTGTGGAAGACTTTTTAAGTGTCTCGAGGGCAATGACAAGGGATGCTGTCCCGGAACATTCGACTTGTGGAGATGTCAGTCCCATTACCCGGGAAGCCATGTCGGCGAGATCGCCTCCGCTGGTGAACAGATCACTGATGGAGGGAGGTAGGCCTGCTGTAGGGGGAACCTCGTAGTGCCTCGCCATTTTTATTCCAGTGCTTTTCCGGTTTCTTCCACTTTCTCTTTATCAGCCAGTTCTTTTTCAGCAAATGCCAGACAGATAATACCACCTATGATAAGGGCTGCACCGATCAGGCCCGGTATCGTGATTTCTTCGTTGAATACCCAGACGGATGCGATCATGACCGTAACCACTTCCAGATGCGATGCGGCAAATGCGGGACCGACCGGCGCACGTTTCAACAAGGTCATCCAGGTGAAAAAGGCGCCAATGTAGCCACCAATAGCCATGTAAACATAGGGTTGCCAGAAAACACGACCGAGCCAGGGAAGATCGAAGGTCAGTGGCAGCGCATGAATCGCGGTCATCTTGAAACTGCACTGCCCGAGTGTGTCGAAAAACATCAGGAACGCAAACCCGACAAGATAAAAGGTAATCCGTTTCATGAAAACGCTCCCACAACAGCAACGCCTGAAGCGACGAGCAGAATGCCTGTCAGACGCAAAGGGGTCAGTTTTTCTTTGAACAGAATACGTCCTACCACCATCACAGCGATGATATTGACCGAACCGAGAAGAATTCCTTCCGAGAGGGGAACCAGAGTGAGGAAAGCCAGCCATAACAGGAATTCGCCGACGTATGAACCGATTCCCACCCATAACCAGCCATTGGAAAACAGGTTGACCCAGTAATGCCAGCCTTCGCCTTCTTTGGATACTGTCGCTGCCCGTTTAAAGGCAAGCTGTCCCAGCGTATCGAGAATGACATTGCCAAGCCAGGTGAAAATAATGAGTGTATTCATCTTTGTTGCCTGTTGGAATCCAGAGCGTAAGATGCCACAATTTTCTCAAAAAAATCAATTGATTCTTCAATAACCTGACGGCGTTGCCGGTCGATCGTAATCATATGGTAACTGTCATCCAGCGGAACGAATTTTGTAGGGGCGGAAACGTTGCTTTCGACCACTTTTGCATTGGTATTGATATCGGCAATATCATCATGGCTGGAATGCAGGATCAGGCATGGCGAATGCACTTTCGGCAGCTCTTTTCTGACGATGGCAGCGAGTTTTTGCATCTCTGCCAGCGCCGGAAAAGGATTTCCTGCCAGGCCTGCCTGAGTGCTGTCTCCGCTAGCCATGCTTTCCGCAACGGTTGCCCTGATCCGTTCGTCTTTCAGTCCATAAGGCGGCTGTTCAAGAAAGGACGTTTTTTGAAAAAGATTGAAGCGCTTGAGCCAGGTAAGAAGAAAGAAAAAATGTTTTGCCCAAAGGGGCATACTCCAGCCATCGTAATTGAATGTGACGCCGTAAACTCCGACGCCTTTGACAAATTCCGGATGTTCGGCTGCCAGCTTCAGCGAGAGAAGGGCTCCCATGGACAAACCGGCGACAAAAATGTGATCGACCTGTTCCTGGAGTTTGAAAGCCGCTTCTTCAACGCTTTTATACCAATCCTGCCATGTCGTCTTGTTCAGATCGGCTTCATCGCCACAGTGACCGGCCAGTTGCATGGCATAGACAGTAAAACCGGCGCGATTCAAGCCTCTGCCGACGATCCTCATTTCATTGGGCGTACCGGTCAGACCATGAATCAATAAAACACCTGTGCGGTTGCCCGGCAGGATGAATTCGGCATTCTGAATCATTTTATTATTATGCGAAAAACAGGTTTAAACCAGAATGGCGTCTTCAGTGACAGGCACGAAGATTTCCGGCAATAATTCAGGCAGAAGTCTTTCTGCGTCTGCGAAGGTCTGGATCGGCGAATGGTTCAGTTGGTTCTTGCGGCAATAATCGATCAGATTGCTTTTTGCAAGTACCCAGTCTGTCTGGTGTGAAACGCAATAATCGGAAGCACCATCGCCTACATAAATAATCCGGCGTTGCTCACCGGTCTGTTGCCGTGTATGGATACACTTGCAGTGTCCGCTTTTTTTCTTGCAGTTTGTACTTTCGTAAGGAAAATCCAGCTTCCAGTTTCGTTCACCTGTCTGAATCAGATGATTGGCATAGATGGGGATGGATTCCAGCCCGTAACGCTGCAGAATTGCATCAATGGCGTAATCCAGACCGTCACTGACGATGTGCAAGTCAATATTGTATTTTTTAACAGTTTTTACGAATTGCGGAAAAAACGGGTCTATCGTGATCTGATTCAGGCAATCGTTCAATTCGTCAAAACTGGCATTCAAAAGGCCAATCTGGCCACTCATGCATTCTTTTGAACCAATCTTGCCTGCGACCCAGTCTTTTTCCAGTTCTTCATGACCCGGCAATCCAAATCGTTGCAACAATGTATCCGTCACATCGCTCGTGCTGATGGTGTTGTCGAAGTCGCACAAGATAAGCGGCCTTGCCATTTTGCGCCCTAATACGGTAATGGATATAGTGGAACTGGTCGTTTCCGGTAATGAATACGGTTTGGATAAAAACATGGCTTGATCTTTTGTCTGGGATATATAACACAGACGGATTTCATGCAAACTGCATTTTCTGGTTCAAAAAAATAACACGATGCAATTATGCACTTATACCGGCATATTGCAATCGCGATGCTGTTGTTTTTACAAATGGAAAATTCTGCTAATTTTAAGTGATATTCATCAGACTTGCTTGAACTAATGAACCATAGCTGGAAAAAATTGTTGCCGGGAAACAATACGAATCGGGTTCTTGCAGAAAACCGGATCGTTAACTGTCAGACCAGTTTCAACCGTTTCAGATATTTCATTTAGGTATCGAATAAAGCGTTCGAATTATTTTTTCCTGCATCGTCTGATGCAGGAGTCACAAGAAACTTTGCCAGAACAAATTCAGGTCTTTCCGGCCATTTATGAATGACGGATCCAACGATTATTACTTTTGTCTTTTCAAGGCCAATTGTATTCGTCAGACCCGGTTTCATCAGAAGCTATAATTCACTACCAGATTGCCAGCAACACCTTCTCTTTGTCCCACGTAACCGAAAATGCTCGCATCGATAGTCCAGGGGCTTTTTGCCGACGGGCTGAAACGGACACCGATTTCTCCCACACCTGTATCACCCTTCAGACTGGCTTCTTCGAGATCATATCCATATGCCGTTCCATGAGCCTTCCCATTGAATTCGTGCTCCCAGGCAAGGCCGATGTAAGGAGTGAATTGAGGATCGGACGTATAGTTCAGCCTGCCGCCGATTCGTGTGCGGTGGCTGTCCAGATCGTCGAAATGATATGGGTCCCCGACAATGGCCGCATTGAACCCTTTCAGGTGCATCCATTGATATCTGGCAGAAATATCCAGATTGTAATTCTGGTTCAATGCCCACAAGTATCCAACTCCAATACCGGCACCATAGTAAGTGGCACCCTTGTCATAACCTGCATAAGTTCCGCTGGCATCTCTCAGATTGCTGGTGAAGTTGGTCGATGTTCGTCCGGCTTTGATATTGGCTTCACTATAAATGCCTTTGAACGTCCCTTCATTCTGGCGAAATCTGGCTGTCAGACCAAGTCCATAGTAATGCGTATCGCCGTGCCCTTTGGCCCAATAACTGTGTTCATCAATATTGCCCCAACCGGCCTCGACGAAGGCGGAACCGAAAATGTCGTTTTCTTTCGCCTGATTGAGTTTTCCTTTTATGCCGACCAGCCAGTGACTTCCCGTGGTTTTCGCCCGTGCATTGTTTCCGCCGATATCGTAGTGCAGGTCGTGTCCGCTGACCGCTCCATAAACGCAGATTTTATCCAGCGTTCCATCCGGGCGACGGGCACATTCCATATCCTGGTCCAGAGCAAAGTCTGTTCCTTGATTCAAAAATCCCAATGTCGCCAGTCTTCCACTATTGAATATCCCTGTACCGGGAGCGAGTCCGATTTTTTTGAGGACAGCGTCCAGATAGTCCGCTCCGGATTCGAGTTCGAAATCATACTCGAGCGTCACTCCCTGCATACCGGTCAGGGAAGTTTGCGTAACGCCGCTACTGTCCACACCACTTGTATTGTGTAGCAGCGTGACACGGTCACCGGGCTGGAGAGTCGGAGCTCCTCCGGAGGCAACCGCCACGCCGACTTTTGCATAACTTGCATTCGTTCCACTGGAATTGGTCAGATTTAAAACGGTATCGCCCGACTGGACACTGGATGGCAGGATAAACTGGTAATTGTCGAAATTGCCGATATTATTGGCGGTCAGACCGGTGCTCCAGATCTGGAAAGTATTATTGACGATGGTTCCGTTTTGAGTATAGCCCCCATACAGGGTAGCCGTCGTCAGATCAGGAGTGTTTTTGACGATCACGGTATTATCGCTGATGGTGCCCGTTGAAGAAGAGCCACCATAGACCGTAGAAGTGATTTTTCCGCCATCGAGTGTCACAATATTGCCGGTAGAGTTTCCGTTAACGGCGGTCCCGCCTGTGATGTCTCTGACTTCCCCTCCGTGAACAGTGACTTCGTTGTTTGTCGAATTATTGGAACCGGACGGGACAATACCTCCCTGAATGGTCGTGATTTTACCGCCGTTGATAATGACACTGTTATTTTGGGCCCCTCCTGTTGCATAGCCACCGCGAATGGTATTGATCGTTCCTCCGTTTGCGGTAACCTCATTGTCATACGCAGAACCCGATGCGGCATGTCCCGCGACAACATATGTGCTGACTCTCGTATCATTGCCGCTAATGGTAATTTTATTTTGGGAAGCGTCCCCACGGGATACCCTCCCCCCGTAAAGATCACCCGTGATGGTGCCCCCTGCGACAGTAACCTCGTTTCGTATGGCTGAACCTGTTCCGGAAGGAATATAGGCTCCGGCAACTTCACCGATCGTTCCGCCCGTAATCATCACCGTATTGGCCGTTACATTTTCTGTTCCCAAAGATGAGCTGACATAGGCACCATACACTTTTGATACTGACCCGTTTGTGATGGTGACACTGTTTTCATTGACAGCTCCTCTCTCGGAAGCTCCTCCGTAAATAGTACTGGCACTATTTCCCATGAAAAGAACCGTATTATTGGTCGAGTTTCCCAGGTTAAAGCTGAAACCACCATATATGTTTCCAGTTGCCGAACCTGCATTGACTGTCACACCATTGTACGTTGAACCACCTGATCCATTACCGCCAGTCACTGTCCCGGTCGTACCACTGACGCTGACAGTGTTACGCATCGCCAGACCGCTCTCAGAATAGCCGCCATAAACCGACGGTGTACCGGTACCTCCTTCGATGCTGACATTGTTGTCTGAGGCATTCCCTGTTTTTGTACGGCCTCCATAGATAGTGGAGGAAATATTGGCGCTTCCACTTATGGTGACCTGATTGTTCGAGACATCTTCTGCCCCTGTTCCCACGTCGTTCAGATTCGGATTGTAATTATTGCTCACTCCACCATAGACGTTCGTGAGCGTTCCACCACTGACGAGTACGGTATTGTTGCTGAAGCCGTTGGAACCGGGAAACAAGGAATTGGCCGTATTGTTCGACACTTCCGGATTGGGTCTCAACATACCCGTATTAGTGCCGTCGTAAACAATGTCTGCGGCAAACACGGGGGGTGCGAACAACAGTGAGATTAACAAGGCGAAGAGAGTCGGCTTTTGACGGAATTTTTGACAACTGTTTCTGTGATTCAAACCGTTTTTCCCTCCAGGTGAAGAGAGGTAAAGCATATTTACTCCTGAAAAACTGACAAACTACGAATAAATTCGTTGATTATGGGAAAAGAGGATTACACCAATACATATGTTGTCGTTTTTGCAATATTGCTTTTTAATTTATGTCATGAAACAGGTGATTTTTTAAAGAATCGATTCAGTTTTTATTTTGCGTAGCGAATGAACTGGATCATTTTGAATATTTCTCTTTGTATCGACTGTATGGGACTTACCGAAAGAAAAATACAAGGGACATGCGCATGTAATTGGGGCGATTGTTTTTCACGCTTTGGGGTGTCAAATTCTGGCGAAAACAAGGCATAAAAAAACGGGCCTGAAAGCCCGTTCTTTTGAAAGATATTATACTTTGTATAATATACAGTGCTGTATTGATATATAAGTTATTGATTTTATTGGTCGGGGCGAGAAGATTCGAACTTCCGACCCCTTGCACCCCATGCAAGTGCGCTACCAGGCTGCGCTACGCCCCGAACAAGCGGGCATTATAACAGTGTCCGGTAAAAATTGACATGGAATGTGAGACGTTAATTAAAGTTGCGACAGGTTTCGAACTGGAAACCTGTCATGCGGCAGTCGGTCTGAATTGAACAAAAAGAGTTTTGGAATCCAGAATCAAATCTTGTCCAAGACTCAGGGTTTGACGTACGCCATTCCATCGTCCTGTAATCGAACGATTTCAACAATACCGCTTGAGACGACTTCTACGTTCGGCCAAAGTTCGCTATTGTCCATATTGTATGCTTTGAGGGCATTTCCGCAGACAAGGATACTGGCTCCTTTTTTTGTCATTTCCGCTGCTTTTCTCGCTTGATCAGGATATTGTGGCGTCATCAGTTTTACGCCGGGTCCATTGACGACGATAACGAGTCTTATCGTTTCGTTCGTAAATGCGGACAGAAAATGATGAGCATTGCCGAGTGCCAGATCCAGTGTTTTTACATCGTCACTATCGACATGCAGGAGCAGGTTGTATTCGTATTCCATATCCATAATTCAGCCCTTTTCAAATGATGATTCGTGAATGAAGTGTTTCGATTTAAGCATTTTTTTGGAATCGACTGTTTAAAATAACGCAAGTGAAAGCAAGACAAAAAATGGATGAGGCCAGTAAATATGCGGCTTGCAGCGGGGTCTTGTTTTCCAGGGAGGAGGTTTGCAGTCAGCTCTACAAAAGAAAAAAGGCGCAGTCTGCGCCCTTTTTTCAGTCATTGAAAAAGCTTAGGCGGATGCGTCATCCTTGCCAGGCATATTTTTGACTGAGTCTCTGGAATGTTCCTTGGATTTTGTTTTGGTCTTGACGATCTGTCGGTCAAGTTTATCCATCAGAAGATCGATTGCAGCATAAAGGTCGGATGCGACGCTTTCGACATGCAATGTCTTTCCACTCATATTCACGTTGATTTCGGCACGTTGGCTTTTTTCCTTGTCGGAAACGTTGTCAACAGCCAATAAAACCGAAATATCGATGACGCCATCAAAATTCCGTTTCATTCTTTCAAGTTTGCTTTCAACATGACTACGGATTGCAGGCGTTACTTCGAGATGATGTCCACTGATGGTAAGGTTCATACACTTCTCCTTGATGATGTCACCTAATCGTTTTAACTCTGTTTGTCCAAAATGAATTGAACAGGTACTACAATTTTTTTCTCAGGGAAGCTGGAGGTATTTTCAGAATGTCGCGATATTTTGCCACCGTTCTTCTTGCCACGACCAGACCCTGTCTTTCCAGAAGCTGTGCAATCCTGTTGTCAGAAAGTGGCTTTTTCTTGTCTTCGGTTTCAATCAGTTGCCTGATTTTTTCCCGAATGGCTGTAGAAGACGCTTCCCCACCAGTTTCCGTTGCGACCGAACTTCCAAAAAAGTATTTCAACTCTAAAATGCCATGCGGGGTTCGCATGAATTTCTGGTTGCTTACACGGGATATTGTGCTCTCGTGTAGTCCTAGTGTATCAGCTATTTCACGCAAAACAAGAGGGCGCATTGATGTTGCCCCAAAAGAGAAGAAATTCTGCTGGCGCTCCACGATGGCCTGACTGGTTTTGAGTATGGTTTCATATCGCTGATTTATATTCCTGATCAACCATTTAGCCTCCCGAAGCTGAACTGAAAGCGCTGCCTTGCTGCCCGATTCTCTCAAAATATTTGCATACAACTGATTGACCCGTATTTTCGGCATGGCGTCAGGATTCAGCTCGGCAACCCAGCAATTTTCCTTTTTGCTGACGATAATTTCAGGAATGACCGTTTCAGCCGTGTCGGTAGCATATATCGCCCCAGGATGTGGATTGCATCGGTGAATGACTTCCTGAGCTTCCTTCAGGTCTTCATCGTCACATTCCAAAACTTTTTTCAAACGGACAAAATCGTGTCGTGCAAACAGCTCGAGGTGGTTTTCAACGATATTCATGGCCCGTTTCCGGACGACATACGGGATACGGGGCAGCAGACGGATCTGGATGGCGAGGCATTCAGCACTCGTTCTGGCACCTACCCCGGCAGGTTCGAAATCCTGTACGCAGGAGAGGGCTTCTTCCAGTTCTTTTATGCTGATATCGAGTTCTTGAGGGAGCCATTCGAGCATTTCAGGCAAGCTCTCCTGCAGGAAACCATTGGCATCCAGGGCATCGATGATCAATTCAACCAATGCACGCTGGCGCTGGCTGATGACGGACAGTCTCATTTGCGAAATCAAATGTTCGCGCAAGGACTCAGGGGGTGCTTCGATTTGGGGTTTGGAACGTTCGTCGTCCGGTTGACGCTCGGATGGTACCGGGACATTCCAGAGACTGTCCATCCGTTCTGAATCGGAGGTATGTTCTTCATTGCTGGAAACGTCACCCGTTCTTTCGCCGGAAAAATCTCCGGAATCGGTATGGCTGGCTGTTTCCGGCTGTTTTGTCGTCGATATGACAGAACCATCCCCCGACAGGCGCGTTGAAGTGGCTAAAGGATCATCCACTCTTTCCAGAAGAGGATTTTCCTGCAAGGCCTGTTCCAGTTCCTGACTCAGTTCCTGGCTCGACAGTTGCAGAAGACGGATGGACTGCTGTAATTGCGGGGTTAAGGCTAGATGTTGGCTAAAGCTGGTTTGAAGTTTTTGTTTCATGCCTTTCCCATTTATTACATTCTGAAGTGTTCTCCCAGATAAACACGTCTGACTGACTCATTTTCGATGATTTCTTCCGGATGGCCGCTGGCGAGTACTGTTCCCTGATTGATGATGTATGCGTGATCACAGATACCCAGTGTTTCACGTACATTATGGTCTGTGATCAAAACACCGATGCCCCTGTCTTTCAGGAAGCGGACAATGCGCTGGATTTCAATGACGGCGATCGGGTCAATGCCGGCGAAAGGTTCATCCAGAAGAATGAATCGTGGATCGCTGGCCAAAGCTCTGGCGATTTCAACGCGGCGCCTTTCACCACCGGACAGGGACATGGCGGAATTGGTTCTCAGCTTTTCGATCTGCAATTCAGCCAGCAGATTGTCGAGTTTTGCTTCTATTTCTTCTTTCGACAAGGGTTTGCCGTCTTTTTTCTGAAGTTCCAGTACGGCACGGATATTGTCTTCAACATTCAGCTTGCGAAAGACGGACGCTTCCTGTGGCAGATAAGACAGTCCCATCGATGCACGTTTATGGATAGGCAGGCGGGTCAGATCGACTCCATCCAGATCAATGGAACCGTCATCGGCAGGAACGAGGCCGACGATCATGTAAAACGAGGTTGTCTTGCCAGCGCCGTTCGGGCCAAGCAATCCGACGACTTCGCCACTGGCGACATCGAGCGAAACATTGGAAACAACCGTTCGCTTGCCGTACGTTTTTTGCAGATGCCGGACAACCAGTTTGCTATTACTCATTATTTAGTCTTTTTCTCACGAGGTTGGATAACGGCCTTGACCCGTCCGGCTCCCGGTTTCGAGACGCCTTGCGACGTATTGTTGGCCCGGTATGATTCCGACTTGCCGTCATAGGCAATGAATTCCCCCATCAGATCATCCGTTACGACTGAACCTTCCATGCGTTTTACCCGGGCGTGCGTAAAGAACTTGGCAACTTCATGTTTGTTGTCATACTCGATTTTTTCACCGTAGCCTTCCATCCAGAGGTTGGGACCACCATCCAGTTTTTGCCTCATGGAAGCCAGTTTTCCGGGCGCAGCATAGAGAGTGACGTATTGATAGCCTTCAGGGTCCTGAACAATAACGGCTTTGGCTGCCTTGATAAGCAATGTACCTTTCGTGACGATAACATTCCCTGTGAAAGTCGTTACCTGCTTGACGTCATCGACCGTCATTTGATCGGCTTCAATATTGGTCGGCTTGTTGGCATCGGCTCTTTCTGCAAGAGCCGGAAAGGACAATCCGATACAAAACGCCAGGATCAGAAATTTGAAAGGCTTGAAAATTTTCATTATCGTCTAGTGGACTTTTATTTATTTTTTGGCAGCGCCAGGAGGATTATAAGTGACTCTGGCCCGGTTGGATATCTGCACTTCGCGCGTTGCATTGTTCGCATGAAGGCCTACACCGGTCACGGTTGAATTGTCGCTCTTGATGACCACTTCACGGTCACTTGTCATGATTTCCTCATCCGGAAAAACAAGTACATATTCAGAAGTCAGAGTAAGAGGCCCTTTCCCGGCGGAAGCTTCCCGTTTCATGACGACGTTTTCACGCATGTGAACCTTGCTGTTGAAATCTTCCACAAATGCTTCTTTCGAAGAAATCGTTTCGATCTGGCCATTCTTGTTCTGTGTGATCAGTACCGGATTGTCAATCAGGTAAGTATCGTCAGCCGGGTAATGGGTCATTTTGGTGCCATTGGCCTCGTATTGAGCTTCTCCGGTCGGTTTTATATTGAAATAGCGGAAATTTTCGACAATATAGTCCGGTTCGGTCCTTTGCACATCGGAAGAAGCATCCGTGGCCGTTTTCCTGATGACCATGTTGACCCACATACTGCCCAACGTAAGAAACAGCACGACCAGAAAAATAATGGTCAAACGTATTCTTAAAGCGGACCTGGCACTCTTTATCATTTCAGGAAACTTTCCAGAACAGAGGTATAGCAGCCTTTGGCAGTCAGAATCATGTCACAGACTTCGCGAACCGCACCGTCGCCTGCCTGACGATGGGTGATGTGATCGACACGTGACAGAACTTCGACATGACCGTTCGGTACGGTGAAAGCCGCTCCGACACGGGTTAATATGGGCAAATCGAGGATGTCGTCACCAATATAAGCGCATTGGTCGGCTTCGAGTCCTGTTTTTTCAAGCAGGGTTTCCAGTGCGGCACGTTTGTCGCTTGCTCCCTGAATGACGTGGTCGATATCCAGATCGGCGGCACGTTTCAATACAATGGGTGTATTACGCGCACTGACAATAGCCGTTTTGACATCGGCGTGTTTCAAAAGTTTGATGCCGTGTCCGTCGAGCACATTGAAGCTTTTCATGATTTCACCATCGTGGCCATAATTCATTTTGCCATCGGTCAGAACACCATCGACATCGAAAATCATCAATTTGATTTTGGCTAATTTGCCCAACAATTCCATATTCATCAGATTACCTTGGCTTCCGTCAAATCGTGTATGTGTAATGCACCGGTCAGTTTTCCGTCATTATCGGTTACCAGAAGCTGGTTGATCCGGAATTTTTCCATGATGCTGACGGCTTCTGCTGCCAGTTTGTCGGAACTGATGGTTCTCGGGTTTTTCGACATGACGTCACGGATGACGAGATTCGAAAAGTGTTGCTGTTTTTCTATCAGACGGCGAAGGTCGCCATCCGTGAAAACGCCGATGGCATGACCTGCTTCATCGACGATCCAGAAGTTTATAAAGACTGTATTAATGTAGGAAAAAGCAGACGCTTCACTGTAAAAGGTATTGCATAAGGAGGAGTTAACATGGGAGTAAAAGAACAGTTAGTCGAAAAGAAGAACCAGAAAACAAAGCTTACAAAGAGCATGAACATTGAGGATATGATCAAAACAATGAAGCCAGAAATTGAAAAAGCTCTTCCAAAAGTAATTACACCGGAAAGATTCACAAGAATGGCTCTTTCAGCAGTCAATACAACTCCAAAGCTTGCGGAGTGTAGCCAGATGACGTTTTTAACTGCCTTGATGAACGCAGCACAGCTTGGATTAGAACCAAACACGCCACTTGGACAGGCTTATCTGATTCCGTTTAAGAATAAAGGAAGATTAGAATGTCAGTTCCAGATTGGATACCGTGGAATGATTGATCTAGTATATAGAAACGAGGATATTCAGACGGTACAGGCCCATTGTGTTTATGAGAATGATGAGTTTGAATATGAACTTGGATTAAATCCGAAGCTTGTACATAAACCAGCCACAAGCAACAGAGGAGAACTTCTTCTTGTATATGCCTTCTGGAAGTCTAAAAACGGCGGCTTTGGATTCGAAGTAATGAGTAAAGAAGATATCGACCAGCACGCAAGAAAGTATAGTCAGTCTTTTTCTAGCAGCTATTCTCCTTGGAAGAAAAATTATGAGGAAATGGCAAAGAAGACAGTAATTAAGAAAGTTCTTAAATATGCTCCAGTGAAAGCTGACTTTGCCAGAGCGATTACTTCGGATGAAAGCATCAAATCAGAGTTATCTGTCGATATGTCAGAGGTTGTAAACGAGCAGGAAGTAGAGACGGTAGATGCAGAGTATAGCGAAGTGCCTTCTGATGAAACATCAGAAAATGAAAGTGTGAACAATGAGTAGTGTCAGTTTTACAGTGCCCGGCCCTCCGAAAGGAAAGGCCAGGGCCCGGACTGTCCGAACAAAGGATGGTCGTACATTTTCTTATACTCCAGATGGAACGGTACTTTATGAGAATCTGATAAAAACCTGCTATTACCAGACTGGAGTAAATCCTTTTGGTGCAGATGAGGAGCTTCGGACTACGATCATTGCTTATTACCCGATAGCAAAGAGCACCAGTAAGAAAAAGCGGCAGCAGATGCTTGCCGGTCTTATCCGGCCAACGAAGAAACCGGATTTAGATAATGTTATTAAGAGTATCCTGGATGCGTTAAATAAGGTTGCTTATCATGATGATACGCAGATCGTTTCGTTATCCATGGAGAAATTTTATTCAGACTCTCCAAGAGTGGAGGTCACTATAAACAGCATATAAGGAAGGTGGTGGCTTAATGGGCCGCAAAGCCAAGACAGGGCTTAGTTACTTTTCTAAAGATGTTGATTATTATGATGATTTTAAGATCATGGATCTGATGAATGAATATGGTCCATTAGGGCAGACCATCTATGATGTGCTGCTATGCATGATTTATCATGAGGGATATTACTTAGAGGTTCCCGGTATGGAGCAGTTAGCGGTAAAAATAATCAAAACCATCGGGAACCGCTGGGTAAAGAAAAAAGACTTTGTGTTGCAAGTGATTTATTATTGTGCGGATATAGGGCTGTTTGACAAAACCCTCCTTAATCAAAATATTATCACCTCTGCTGGAATTCAGCGACGCTACGATTCAGTGACTGTT
>OGXI01002122.1_pt1 | contig 15432 bp, 17 predicted proteins | sample 1576221 | NCBI WGS metagenome assembly OGXI01 (sample SAMEA3541523, study PRJEB24748) | human gut metagenome | biome: human gut; feature: human-associated habitat; material: faeces | place: China | collected 2012
ACACCCCACTTGTTAGATAGTATATCATACTGTCTAACAAATGGGGTGCAGTTCAATTTCTCGTGTGCGGGGATTTTTGTGTAATGGCAGGTTTATTTGTGGTACTTCATACCGGCGTTGATGGTGCAGGCTCGGTAGAGTTGTTCGGTCAGCACCAGGCGGGCCAGCTGGTGGGGCAGTGTGATGCGTCCCATGCTGATGCGGGCCTGTGCGGCTTTTTTAACGCGGTCGTCCAGCCCGTGGGAGGAACCGATAACAAAGGCGATATCCCCGGCTCCGCTGCCGGCACGCTCCGCCAGCAGGGCGGCCAGATCTTCGCTGGAGATCTGCTTGCCCTCGACACAAAGTGCGACGAGATACGCGCCCTTGCGCACCGAGGCTAAGATGGCGTCGGCCTCTTTCTGCAGGGCTTTAGCGATCTGCCTGTCGCTGGCGTTTTTGTCGGCGATGGAGGCTTCTGGCAGTTCGATGATGCGGAAGTTGCAGAAGCCGCCCAGACGTTTCTGGTACTCGGCCACACCGGCGGCAAAATAAGAAGCATTCATCTTGCCGATACAAATTAAATCAATGTTCTGCATGCGGGCGTCCCCTTAAACTTAAAACTCGATGTACGGGCTGATGTCGTTGCGCTCCTGCGCCTGGATCAGCACATCACGCCCCGGCTGGATACCGGCGGCCAGCAGCACATTGTACACGGTGGTCAGCGCCAGCTCCGGCGAATTGTTGGTCTGGCTCAAATGGCACAGCGCAAACTTTTTGCAGCCCTCCTGAATGAGGTCCAGAATCTCGGCGGCGCAGGCCCTGTTGTCCAGATGGCCGCGGTCGCTGGCGATGCGCTGCTTTAAGTAGTAGGGATACGGCCCGCCGTGCAGACTGAAAGCGTCGTAGTTGGCCTCCAGCGCGACGAGGTCGCAGCCCAGCAGGCTGTCCTGCACCACGGGGGTCAGGATGCCAAGGTCGGTGGCAAGGGCCATGCGGCGGCCGTCCGGGGTCTCGATGCGGTAGCCGCAGCAAGGCACGTCGTGGCTGGTAGGAAAAGAGCTGACCTTGAACGGACCAATATCAAACGGGTTTCCCCCATCCATGGCGGAGGTCTCCACAGCCGGTGGCAGCGTCCCGCGGGAATCCAGTGCGTCCAGTGTGTCGGCACTGCTGTATACGGGGATGGGATATTTTTTTAAAAAGGTATCCAGCCCGGCTACATGATCGGAGTGTTCGTGGGTAACTAAGATACCGGCACAATCGCTGATGGCCAGGTCCAGGCGGCGCAGCGCGGTCAGAGTGGTGCGGCAGCTTTTGCCCATGTCCACCAGCAGGTATTGGTTCTCCTCCCGGACCAGGCCGCAGTTGCCTGATGAGCCGGAATACAGGGTGGTAAATAAAGCCATGTTCTTTCCTCGTATTCAGTCCAGAAAAAATGGGCCGCACAAGCGACCCATAAAGAATGTACAGTTACATTGCCCGCGAAATGCTGCTGGCGGGGATCTCCACGCGGCGGATGTCAGCGCCGAGAAGCTGCAGCTTTTCCACGATGTTCTCGTAGCCGCGCTCAATGTGGATGGTCTCGTCAATCTCGCTGACACCATTAGCAGCCAGTGCGGCGACTACCATCGCGGCACCGGCACGCAGGTCGGTGGCACGCAACGGCGCAGGGCGCAGCTCCTTGATGCCCTCAATGACGGCGACCTGGCCGTCCACCTGGATGTTAGCACCCATGTGAATCAGTTCGTCCACATAACGGAAGCGGTTCTCCCAGATGCCCTCAGTCACGATGGAGGTACCATCGGCCAAGGTGAGCAGCGCGGTCATCAGCGGCTGCATGTCGGTCGGGAAACCGGGATGCGGCATCGTCTTGACTTTCAGCGGATGCAGCGGGCCGGTGCGGGTGATGCGCAGTGCGTCGTCGTATTCCTGGATCGTGCAGCCAGCCGCGCGAAGCTTGGCAGTAATCGGCTCCAGATGCTTCGGGATGACGTTATGCAACGTTACATCGCCCTTGGTGATGGCGGCGGCTACCATGTAGCTGCCTGCCTCGATCTGGTCCGGAATGATGGAATAGTTGCAACCGTGCATCTTTTTGACGCCATGAATTTTGATAACGTCGGTACCGGCACCATGCACGTCAGCGCCCATCATGTTCAAGAAGTTAGCAAGGTCCACAATGTGCGGCTCACGGGCCACGTTTTCCAGAATGGTCGTGCCCTCTGCCAGCACGGCAGCCAGCATGGCGTTCATGGTAGCACCGACGGACACCGTGTCAAAGAACACATGCCCACCCACCAGGTGGTCGGCCTTGACATGGATCTGACCGTACTCCACCGAGTCCTCAGCGCCAAAGGCGGTGAAAGCCTTCAAATGCTGGTCGATGGGACGGGGGCCGAGATTGCAGCCGCCGGGCATAGCGACCTGGCCTGCACCAAAACGGCCTAGCAGCGCACCCAGGAAGTAGTAGCTGGCCCGCATCTGGCGGGACAACTCATTCGACACTTCGGTGCAATCAATGTGGGTGGTATCAATTTCATAGGTGCTGCGGCTGACCATGCGGATACTGGCGCCCAGCTCGCTTAAAATTTGCAGCGAGGCCATAACATCGCTGATACAGGGCAGGTTTTCAATCAGACATTTATCGGCAGCCAAAATGGTAGCCGGCAAAATGGCAACGGCAGCATTTTTGGCACCGCCGATGTTGACATCGCCATGCAGCGGGGCTCCCCCGCGTATCACGAATTTTTCCAAGTGTAGCTCTCCTTTGTGCAGGTGCGGGCCTGGCATCCCTCTCGCCGGGACAAGGCACCCATGCGCACTTTCATACATTATACACTATTTTGTGGCATTTGAAAAGTGGGGCACAAGACATTTGCAAAATATTTGTGAAAGTCTGTCGCAGGCACAGGATATGCGCTGAAATATTGTAGAGTTCGACAGAAATTACATGCCGCCGAATAGTGTCTGCGCGCTGAACAGGACGTTGTTATAGTACATCTCAAAGTGGCAATGGTTGCCGGTGGAGTTACCGGTGGAGCCGACCTCGCCGATCTGGTCCATCTTGCTGACGGCCTGACCCTGGCTGACCAGGATGCGGGACATGTGGGCGTACAGCGTTTTGTAGCCGTTGCCGTGGTCGATTTCGACGTAGTTGCCGTAAGAGTAGTGCCAGCCGGCGGCGATGACGGTGCCGGAGTCGGAAGCATAAATCGGCGTGCCGTAGGCGGCGCAGATGTCCGCGCCGCGGTGGCCGTTGCCCATCCAGCGGCTGACATACTTGTAGCCGGGAACCGGCCAGACGAAGGAACCGGAGCCGAGCTTGGCCACCATACCGTTCTTCAGCTTAGTGCCGGTCACGGTGATCTGGGTGACAGGCTCCTGCAGCACGTTGTAGGAAACCGCTTGGCGGTCGGTGACTTCGCCGTCGATCATCGTAATCTCGTAGGTGACGTCCTCGAGGCCGTCCACACCTTCCTGCAGGGTGACAGTCTTGCCGAAGTCGTATTCATCGGACTCGGACTTTTCGGTGCTGAACGGGATGGCGACGGTCTCGGTCTCGGTCTGCACGACCTTGACTTTCAGCAGTTCGGCCGAGGACGCGCCCGTCAACAGCTCGGTGCCGGCGGGGATCTCCTGATCCAGGCTTTGCAGGTCGGGGTTCATCTGGGCCAGCGAGTCAAAGGTGACGCCGGTGGTATCCACGACGCTCTGCACGGTATCACCTTCCTCGGCTACATAGGTATGCACGCCGGAGCCTTCGTTCAGAGCGGAAATCACGTCGCTGTAGGACATGATAGATTCCTGCAGATAGACGCCGTCCAGCAGGCGGATGTCGTGGACAAAACCGGTGCGGATGGACGAATCCATGTCGTTTTCAAAGGGGGCCTTGATGCTTTCCAGGTAGGTGCGCAGATGGTCACCCTCGGTGGTGACAAACCGCAGGGTGCCGTCAATGTACACAGCGGTGCCGTCCACAATCTCATCGCTGGCGGTCTGCAAAATAGCGTTGGCAATCTCGCTTTCCGTCATGGTATCGTCGGAAACTGCCAGGCTGTAGGTAGGAGAAACTTCCCATTGGGTATCCGGCACAGAGGCACCGGCTTCTTCCAGCATAGACTTGGCCGTGTTGATACGAGACTGCACATCCTCGCGGGCGTTTTCAAAAATTTGCTCGCTGGCTACGTAGCCGACGCTTTCGCCGTTGACCTGGACGTTCAGCACAAAACGAAGCCCCAGGCCGTTGCGGACGACGACCACCAGCACAGCCGCCGCAATGGCGGGCAGCACGTAGGTGATGGCGTTCCAGAGAAGCGTGTAGTACTTGCGGATACCGCTGCGGACGTAGGCCTTTTTGGCAGCGCGGATCTGGTCGCTGCCGGCATTGGAAAGTTCCTGCGGCAGTTCCCGGATGTGGCGGATACCGGAGGCCATGCGGGTGAAGGGACTGATCAGATCCTCACAGAAAGTGATGACGCCCAGCAGGACCGGGCGCAGCACGACCATAAGCAGGTTGCCCAGAGTGCTGGCAATGCCTTTGACGACGGCGTGCGCCTTGCGGTAAGCGCACACAAAAATGTACTCGACCCAGAAGCCATACATGTACAGCAGGTCGCCAATCAGGTTGCTGCGGGAAGAATGAGTCTTATGGGCACTGGCGGACGACGGCCCGCGGTGATTTTTCTTTTTGCCTTTTTTATCGATTTGCGCGGAATTCAAAATCTTGCTGCTCCTTTTAGATGACCTAAAAAGGTCGATGCAAAGTTTGGTTCAGAGTTCTTGCAGATCCCAGTTGTTGAAAAGCCCCTCACTGTGGGTCAAAGCGGCCATATCCGGCGGCAGTTCGCTCTGGATACGGATCGCCTGTCTGCTGACCGGGTGCGTAAACCGCAAAACAGCGCAGTGCAGCGCATGCCGGGACAGGATGCTGTCCGACCCGCCATACAGAGTGTCCCCTGCCAGCGGATGGCCAATGTAGGCCATGTGTACGCGAATCTGGTGGGTGCGGCCGGTGCAGGGTGTGCAGGCCACCAGACTGTGGCCTGTGCCGACACCCAGTACGTTGTACCGGGTCAGGCTGTATTTGCCGTCCTCCCGTACACAGCGGCCGATGATGGAATCGCCGCGGCGTGCGATAGGGGCTTCCACCTGGCCGGGGCCTAACGGCAGAATCCCCTGCACGATGGCCAGGTAGCACTTTTGAGCGCTGTCAGCCAGCAATGGTGCGGCAAACGAATTTTGCGCACAGAGCACCAGCCCGCTGGTATTTTTGTCAATGCGGTTGACCGGGCGGAACACGCCGGTCTTGCCTTGCTGCTGTAAATGGTACAGCCAGCCGTTGGCCAGGGTGCCGTCCGGGTAATTCAACGTGGGATGTACAGCGATACCGGCGGGCTTTTCCAGTACGGCGGCGAACTCGTCCTCGTAGGCAATGGCAAACGGGACGGGCTGTGGCGTGACGCTGGTGGGCGGTTCCGGCGGCAATGCAAAGCTGATCTGCTGGCCGGGATGCACAGGCTGGTCGGTGTGGAGCGGGGCTCCATCGGCGAAAAAGCCATCGCCGTTATATTTGACGGATTTGATCAGGGCGGCGGTGACGCCCTGCGTGCGCAGGAAGATCCCCAACCGCTGACAGTCCGCCTCGGGAGGGACGATATAACGCAGAACGGTCAAAAACAGGCCCTCCCTTGTGCAATACTGCAAAGCATGCGTGCAACCCGTACACTCATACTCTGATATTATACCACAAAGAAGAGCCTGATGCAATTCCCAATCTCTGGAACAAAAAAGCCGCCCCTGCCAGGCGGCAGAGACGGCTTGCAAAGTTATAAATCAGACCGGATGAGACTTGTTCTCGTAGTCAGCATGCAGAGCATCGACACCCTGCAGGCGGGCATTGCGCTTTTCGAAGAACTTGGGGGCGACCTGCGGGAACATAGCGTAGGTCAGGACGTCTTCCTCCTGGATTGCGTACTTGGCGGCCTCAGCCTTCAACTTGTCCATCTCGGGCTCCAGCGTGTCGGCAAAGCGGCAGGTGATGGGCTCCTCGCCCTTCAGGATAAAGTTGCTGAACTCCTTCTTGATGGGAGCGGGAGTCTTGCCGTAGTCGCCATGGACCAGGCCCTTGAACTCCTTGGTGACCATCTTGTAGCGCTCACCCATGATGACGTTAAAGACAGCCTGGGTGCCAACGATCTGGCTGGTCGGGGTGACCAGCGGCGGGTAACCGGCATCCTCACGAACGCGGGGAATCTCCTCCAAAACATCCTGGAGCTTGTCTTCCTTGCCGGCGTCCTTCAGCTGCTTCAGCATGTTGGAGAACATGCCACCCGGAACCTGGTACAGCAGGGTGTTGGCATCGACGCCCAAAGACTTCTGGTTGATCTGGCCATTGGAGATGTACTTCTCACGCAGTTTGTTGAAGTAAGCACGGACAACATTCAGCTGGTTCAGATCTAGGCCGGTGTCGTAGTCGGTACCCTGCAGAGCGGCGACCAGACTCTCGGTAGGCATATGAGAAGTACCCAGAGCCAGCGGACTCATGGCGGTATCAACGATGTCGGCGCCAGCCTCGATGCCCTTCAGGATGGACATGGAAGCCAGACCGGCGGTGTAGTGGCTGTGGATGTCTACGGGGATCTTGATGGTGTTCTTCAGTTCAGAGACCAAGTCATAGCAGGTGTAGGGCTTCAGCAGGCCAGCCATATCCTTGATGCAGATAGAGTCAGCGCCCATCTCCTCCAGGGTCTTGGCATACTTGGCAAAGTACTCATTGTTATGTACGGGGCTCAGGGTGTAGCTGATGCAGGCCTGAACGTGAGCACCTTCCTTGTTGGCGGCCTTGATGGCAGTCTGCAGGTTGCGCGGGTCGTTCAGGGCGTCGAAAATACGGATGACATCGATGCCGTTGGCAACGGACTTTTGTACGAAGTACTCGACAGCGTCATCGGCGTAAGGACGATAGCCCAGCATGTTCTGGCCGCGGAACAGCATCTGCAGTTTCTGATGGGGCAGCTCCTTGCGCAGGATGCGCAGACGCTCCCAAGGGTCCTCGTCCAGAAAACGGATGCAGGAGTCGAACGTAGCGCCGCCCCAGCACTCAACGGAGAAGTACGGGATCTTGTCCATCTCGGGCAGGATCGGACGCATCTCGTCCATCGTCATACGGGTAGCAAGCAGGGACTGGTGCGCGTCGCGCAGAACGACCTCGGTGATCTTAATAGGTTTCTTAGCCAATGTCATTCACCTGCCCTTTCTTAGTTCATGGTGCAGAGCAGATCGCCGGAGTTGACGACATCGCCCTTGCGCACATTCACGCTGGCAATGGTGCCATCCTGCGGAGCGCTGATCTCGTTCTCCATCTTCATGGCTTCCAGGATCAGCAGGGTGTCGCCGGCCTTGACGGAATCGCCAGCCTTGATCTTGACATCCAGGATGTTGCCCGGCATGGGAGCAGTAACGGTGACGGAACCGGCAGCGCCAGCGGGAGCGGCAGGAGCAGCGGGTGCAGCAGCCGGAGCCGGGGCAGCGGCAGGAGCAGCAGCAACAGGAGCGGAAGCAGCGGCAGTGCCGGTGCCTTCCTCGACGGTGACATTATAAGCAACGCCGTTGACAGTGACAATCAGGTTTTTCATAGGAATTTCCTCCTTAAAGATCGTGTCGTTATGTTCAGGTTAAACGCAGATTACAGCGTGATGTTGCCATGCTTCTTAGCCAGGCGGACAGCGCGCTTGCTGGCCAGCATATCCAAGGCCTGGGCAACAGCGCTGCGGGCAGAAGCAGCATCGGCGACGGTATCAGCGGCACCGTTGGCAACAGCGGCCTGGGCACTGCAGACATCCTTGGTGTAAGCAGCAGCCTTTGCCTTCGTAGCGGCAACGATGTTATCAGAAGCGAAGATCTCGTCCTTGTACAGAACGGTGACAGCAGCCTCGGGGGCCAGCGGTGCAACAGTGCAGCCCTGCACGGCAACGCGCCAGTCAGCAGAAGCAGCGAACACCGTGTAAGCGGGGCCGACAGCCTCACCGGCCAGAACAGCGACCTTGACCGTGGTGGCCTCAGCGTAAACGCCGGCCATACGGGCGGCCTGGCGGATACCACCGGCCTGGTCATCCCCCTCGCTCTTGCCGAAGCCTTCGGTGTTGACGACGGTCACAACGGGGATGCTGTAGGCATCGCATAGACGGACAAAGCGGGCAGCCTTGGCAGTGCACTTGTGGCACAGGGCAGCCTTCTCGGTGGCAACGATACCAACGGAGCTGCCGTTGATGGTAGCCAGAGCGGTAACGATGTTCTTGCCGTAGCCCTTGTACAGCTCAACAGCGCTGCCCTCGTCAGTCAGAGCGGCAACGGCGTCAGCGGCGGTGTACTTGGCGGTGTTCAGCGCAGCGGAAGGAGCGCTGAAGTCGAACAGTGCGGGACCAGCCAGGTTGTTGGCGGGCAGCAGGGCGGCGATAGAAGCAGCCTGCTTGGCAGCGGCGACAGCGTCAGCGGCGGTCACAGCGGCAACGCCAGCCTTGGCGGCGAATTCAGCGGAGCCAGCACCGGCAACTTTGTCCTCAGCATTGAATGGAGCGTTCAGGAACAGTTCAGCGTCCTCAGCCATGATGCACAGGTCAGCGGAAGCGGCGTTGATGGCATTGGTGCCGGCGCAGGTACCGGTAACAACGGCAATCTGCGGCACAACGCCGGAAACACGTGCGATCTCAGCGGTCAGGCGGGCGGTAGCGTTCAGCAGATCCAGGCCGCCCTCCAGCTTGGCACCGGTAGAGTCGTAGAAGGTGACGACCGGGGCTCCGGTCTCGGCGGCCATCTCCAGCACGCGGATATTCTTTTCGATATCCTGCACGCCAACGGGGGTGCCGTCCTCAAATACGACGTAGACGCTCTGACCGTTTGCGTTGCCGTAAGCGGCGCTTACAGCGCCATCGGTAAACAGCGGAGAATATGCGCCGTCGTCAAAAAATGCTGCAAGGATCGTTGCCTTGCTGGGTTTGTTTGCTGCCATACAGCTTCCTCCCTATTTGTAAAACTGAAAGTTTTTTAGTGAAGAATTCACAAAAAAATCCACGATTTAAATTGATTATACTACTTTGTGGAAAAATCTACAAGTAGAAATTGCAGTACTTTTTGAAAAAATACACAATTTTTTGTACAAAAAACTGCTTTCGAGCAACTTTACACCCTAAATATGGGTTCAGCCCTGCTCTTTGCGGGGGCGCAGCGGGCCGGGCCGGCGGGGGGCAGTGTGGGTCGGGGCCTCGGAGCTGCGGCTTTTATGCTGGGCGGCGTTGCGCAGGGCGTTGATCTCGCTTTTTTTCAGCTCACGGTATTCGCCCGGCTGCAGCATGCCCAGCTTGACCGGGCCTTCGGCAGTACGGCGCAGGCGGACGACCTGCAGGCCGACGGCCGAGCACATGCGGCGAATCTGGCGGTTGCGGCCCTCGTGCAGGGTGATCTCCAGCACGGTGCGGCCCGGCTCGTCCACGACAACATGGATCACGCAGGGCTGGGTCTTGACGCCGTCGTCCAGTACCACGCCGGAGGACATCTGGATGATCTGCTCCTCGGTGGCGCGGGGATTGACGGTGACGCGGTAGAGCTTGCCTACCCCGCCGGACGGGTGGGTCAGCAGGTTGATGAAGGCACCGTCATCGGTCATCAGCAGCAGGCCCTCGCTGTCCTTATCCAGGCGGCCCACCGGGCGCAGCATGGCCGGAACATCGGAGACAAGGTCCATAACGGTCTTGCGGCCGCGGTCGTCGGACCGGGTGGTCAAAAAGCCGCGTGGTTTGTGCAGCATGATATAGGTATACTGCCGCTTGCGCACGATGCGGACGGTCTGGCCGTCGATAGCGACCTTATCGTAATCGGGGTCCATCTTGTCACCCAGGCCTACCGGGTGACCGTTAACTTTTACTTTGCCGGCGGCGATCAGGCGCTCCGCCTCACGGCGGGAGCAGATACCCTGATCGGCCAGCACTTTTTGAACGCGCTGTTCTGCCATGCTTACTCCTTATTTCTTATGCTTATGCGTTGCCCGTTTCAGCGGGCTTGTCTTTTTTAATCATTGCGGTGATTTTGTCCACCAGTTCCGGCAAAGCGGCAATGGCGTTATCCACGGCGGTGACTTTTTCCACCAGTTGTACCGTGCGGACGTTGCCGCCGGAAACCACCAGGAACGCAACGGGCGTGACCGACACACCGGCACCGGTGCCGCCGCCGAACATCTGCTTGGACGACTGGGGCGCCACATCGGAACCGCCCGATGCAAAACCGAAAGTGACGCGGGAGACCGGGATGATGGTGGTAGTGTCATCTACGTGGATGGGATCACCGATGATGGTGCTGGTATCCACCATATCGCGGATCTTTTCAATGGTGACGCCCATCAGACCTTGGATCGGATGCTCTGCCATGGGAAACTCCTCCTTTTATAAAAGCAAAATGCAATTTGGTTCAGTTGGTATGTGCAGGCTGCAGCTGCGGGTCTTTGCCCAGGCGGAACAAAAGCCGGATCAGCAGCCAGAGAAGCAGAAACGGGTGGGTGTGTAGCCTGCCGGAAATGTAACGCTCTCCCCTGCGTTGGCCGGTGAAATCCGGCTCCAGCTGCAAATGGTCGCATTGCAGGCAGACGACCTGCTGCAAAAACGCCAGCAGATTGTTGGCGGCGGCCATGGCAGCGCCATAAAGCTCGGCGGTCTGGGCCGCATCCTCGCCGGTGACGGTCCAGAATACGGTAAGGTGCTGCACTTTGATGTGCCGTGCCAGAAACCGCCCGATCCAGCGCAGGTGCCCGAACATACAGCGGACAAAGGCGGCAGGATCATGAGCGAGCAGGTTGAGGGCGGTCTCGATACGCTCCGAAATATGGAACGGCAGAGAGCTGGATTTTGGATGCTCTCCGGTAAATTCAGTAGCGGGGGCTGGCGTAGGAGCGGCCTTTGCCGCAACGGAAGCTTGCGGAGATTGCGCAGCAGGGGCGGCAGTGCCTGCGGGGGCCGCGGCTGGTGCAGGCTGTGTTTTAGACAGCGCTGGTTCAGCGCTTGGTTGTGCTGCGGGCGCTGGCTGCGGCGCGGCGGGATGCTGTGCAGCCGTATCTTTGGCAGCGGCCTGTGGCCAAAGCGTAAAATGCAGCGGGCCGTACCAGGCGGTCAGCGATGGTTTGCCAGCCTGATAGGCAAACCGCAGCTCCACCGGCAAAATCAGCAGGACTACCAGCAGCACTAACAGAAAAAGAAGCAGCCAGCCTACGAATTTGAGCACCGCCAGCAGGACGGTGAGCACAATGGTCATAGGCAATCACTTCCATTCCAGCTGTTCGCCGTCCTCGGCGGTATCGATGGCAGGATCAGATTCAGCTTCCGAGGGTTCGTTGTCCCCTGCTTCGCCATGCAGCGGCGGCAGGTCAGCCAGCGAGCCCAGGCCGAACACACGTAGGAAACTGTCGGTGACCTGGAACGCGATGGGCTTGCCGGGCAGGTCCAAACGCCCGGCTTCCTCGATCAGTCCTTTTTCCAGCAGCTTGGCTACGATGGACGAGGAATCCACGCCACGGACCTGCTCAATAAAGCTGCGGGAGACAGGCTGGTTGTAGGCAATGACTGACAACACCTCCAGCGCGGCGGGCGAAAGCGGTGCATTGCGGCGGGTGTCCAGGATGCGCTTGACCATCTCGCCGTAGTACGGGCGGGTGGCCATCTGCCAGCGGTCGGGGTCGAAGTAAAGAATCGCCATGCCGCTTTCCTCTTCGTCCAGCTTTCTTTGCAGCTTTTTCAAAAGGCGCACAGCTTCCTCCGGCTCAACACGCAGGGCGTCGGCCAGGCGCGCGGCCTCGACGGGGTCGGCATGGGCAAACAACATGGCTTCCAACGCGCCGATCTTCTGTTGTTCATTCATGGGCGGAAGCCTCCTTGTTTCTGCGGTGGGTGCGGTCCAGGTTCAGCTGGCCCTCGTCTTCTACCTTGATGCGCCCGGCGCGGATAAGCTCCAGCAGCGCCAGAAAGGTGGCTACATGGGTGCTGCGGCTGTCCTCCGGGTTGAAAAGCTGGTTCATCTTTTGCAGGGTGCCTTTCAGCAGCCCGCGCAGCATGTGGGAAACGCGGCTGGATACCGAGACAAACGGCGCGGTGACCAGCGGCTCAAAACGCTCCTGTGTGGGTTTGCGCTTGCGCAGGTTGCGGCCCATCAGGTTGAACCAGGCGGTGACCAGCAGGTTGGGGTCGTGGCGGCGGGTGTACTCGGCTGCGCCCACCAGCGGCATGGGCTGGCGCACGGCGGTGTACAGGTCGCGGGCGCGGCTGCCCAGCTTGGCGGCCACCTCCTTGCAAGCGCTGTACTCAATCAGGCGGCCGGTCAGTTCGGCCTTCATACGCTCGGCCTCGGGGCTGCGGGGCAGCAGCAGGGCACTTTTCATCTGCACCAGATGGGCGGCCATGTCAATGAACTCGCTGGCAACCTCCATGCGGTTATCCTGCAGGTTGCGGATGGTGGCCGTGTACTGGTCGATGAGTTCCATGATGTTGATATCATAGAGGTTCATCTTATTTTTGCCCACCAGGTACAGCAGCAAATCAAGCGGGCCTTCAAAATCTTCTATTTTAAAAGTAAGAACTTCCGGCAAAAAATCAATACCCCCACAGTAACTCTACAAAGCTTGTTCCTTTAATAAGGAAAGACCACAGCTGATTGACAATCGCAGACAGCGGCCGATTCAACAGCCCCAGGAACGTGAGTGCCAGCACGGCCAGCATGATATAGCGCTCGTACTTCATCAGTTTAAAATACAGCTTTTCGGGCAAAAACAAAAGAAAGATACGGCTGCCATCAAAGGGCGGCACCGGAATCAGGTTGAACACAGCCAGGCTCAGGTTCATCGTGATCATATAATAGAAGAACATCTCAATAAAGGGCACCGCGTCCCCCGCGCCGCTGTAGTAGCAGATCTTGTACAAGATCATAGACACCCAGGCCAGCAGCAGGTTACTGATAGGACCGGCCGCGGCAGAGACCGCCATGCCGACTTTCGGATTTTTATAATTGTACGGATTGATGCTGACCGGCTTGGCCCAGCCAACACCGCCTACCAGCATGCACAGCGCACCCAGCGGGTCAAAGTGGCGCATAGGGTTCAGCGAAAGGCGGCCCGCCCGCACGGCGGTATCATCCCCCAGCCAATGGCTGACCAGGGCGTGGGCAGACTCATGAAATGGGATGGTAAGCAGGACGACCAGCGCCCGGCAAATGTACATCATGATCTGTGTTGCTGACAGCAGACCGTTCAAAGGCAAACACCACCCCATTAAAATCTCATCTTATTATACCGTACAAATGCCCCCAAAACAAGCCCTGCACCGGGATGGATGGCGGATTTTCGCTTCGATTTTGCACAACGATAAGAAAATATAATATTTTTCAAACTTTTTTGCACAAAACCCTTGCAATTTGCAAAAATCCACGCTATAATATTTAAGCTATTGAAAAGGAGGTGCAAGCAATTATGGCCAAATGTTCTTGCTGTGGCAAGGGTGTCACGTTCGGTATCAAGGTTTCTCACTCTCATCGTCGGAGCAACCGTACCTGGAACCCCAATGTCAAGCGCGTGAAGGCGATCGTGGACGGTTCCCCGAAGTATATCTACGCCTGCACCCGCTGCCTGCGCTCTGGTAAAGTTACCCGCGCGGTCTGATTGGACGGAAAAAATGCCGGTCACATTGCGTGACCGGCTTTTTCTCTTTTATTTTACCAGTTAAAGGCAGCACAGCACAATTCTAAGTGCCGATACGGCGAGCGAGGCGCAACGGCTGCTAAGCAAAAAGCACAGGTAATACGTTGTGTGTTATCGAGCATTTTTGCAACGCAGACGGTGTGCCGCAGCCGCTGGAACGGTGCTTAAGCCGTTAGGCGGGAATTGCGCTGTGCTGCCTTAAAAAAGGAGCCTATTATGCTGCCCCAGGACCCTATCATTTTGTTAAGCTACGTCAATACCCAGCTGCGTGACCGGGATGCCAGCCTTGCTGCATTCTGCGACCGGGAAAATGCAGACGAAGCCGACCTGCGTGCCCGTCTGCAGGAAGTGGGTTATATTTACGATGCCCAGGCGAACCGTTTCGTCTGATTTTGCAGCAGGATGTACCCCGGCGTTATAGAGAAGAGGAAGTTATACCCGCTATGAATTTTGTGTTTGTCAGCCCGCATTTCCCCAAAACCTACTGGAATTTCTGCGAACGCCTGCATCGCAACGGCGCCAATGTGCTGGGCATCGGCGATGCACCGTTTGACGAGATCCCCTGGCAGCTCAAGCATTGCCTGACCGAGTATTACCGCGTGAACGACCTGGGCAATTACGATGAGATGCTGCGGGCTGTGGCCTATTTCACCTTCCATTACGGTAAGATCGACTGGCTGGAATCCAACAACGAGTATTGGCTGGAAATGGATGCCCAGATGCGCACCGACTTTAACATCACCACCGGCGCACAGAACGACTTCATCGAGCGCATCAAATACAAGAGCAAGATGAAGGAAAGCTACATTGCAGCCGGTGTGCCGGTGGCGCGCCACCATATGGTCAGCACGCTGGCGGCGGCCAAGGCCTTCATCAAAGAGGTGGGCTACCCTGTCATCGTCAAGCCCGATAACGGCTGCGGCGCCGAGGCAACCTATAAGCTGCGGAACCTGAAGGAACTGAAGGCTTTCTATGCTGAGCCCCACGCCGTACCTTATATTATGGAAGAATTCATCAACGGCACCATCGTCAGCTTTGACGGAGTGGCCGACAGCCATTGCGTGCCGCTGTTCTACACCTCCAACGTCTTCCCCACCCCAATGCTGGACATCGTGAGCGAGCAGGGCGATTTGAGCTACTGGACCCAGAAGACCGTGCCTGCCGCGCTGAAAGACGTGGGCTTCCGCACCATCAAGGCCTTTGGCGCCAAGAGCCGGTTCTTCCACTGCGAGTTCTTCCAGCTGAACGAGGACAAGCCGGGTCTGGGCAAAAAGGGCGACTATGTGGCCCTGGAAGTCAACATGCGACCGGCGGGCGGCTACACGCCGGATATGATCAACTACGCCAACTCAGCGGATTGCTACCAGATCTGGGCGGATATGGTCTGCTATGACGAGGTGCGAAACCTGGAGCTGGATGGCCCCAAGTACTACTGCGTTTACGCAGGCCGCCGTGACTGCCACACCTACAAGCACAGCAACGAGCAGATCATGGCGCGCTACGGCAACCGCATGAAGATGCACGAGCGTATCCCCGAGGCTCTGCGCCTGGACATGGGCGACGAGATGTACACCGTCACTGTGCGTTCCAGCGCCGAGCGGGATGCTTTCATCCGCTACGTGCAGGAAAAAGCCTGATTTTTATAAACATAAGCAAACCGGGGATCCGATGCAAAAGTCGGACACCCGGTTTTGTTTAGTATTTAGTTGTTATAATCTGCGATG
>OGXI01002132.1_pt1 | contig 15356 bp, 11 predicted proteins | sample 1576221 | NCBI WGS metagenome assembly OGXI01 (sample SAMEA3541523, study PRJEB24748) | human gut metagenome | biome: human gut; feature: human-associated habitat; material: faeces | place: China | collected 2012
AAATCAGAAAAAAACGAAAAAATTCTGGGAGAAAGCATGTGCCGCCGAAAAAACGCAGCCCGGACGCAAACGCGCCGACAACGACCGGAAGAGCGGCGGACTCAGGAAAAACGGAAGACAGACTCAGGCAGGCGGAAGAAAAAAAGCTCCCTTATGGGAGCTTTATATGAAAGGCCATACCGGAGATCACTTCGCCTTGGCCTCGCAGTAGGCGCAGCGGCACGAGCCGTCGGGCAGGCGGTGGAAAAGCCGGTCGACATCTTCGGTCGCCGAGATACAGCGCCGGTTGGAGCACTCCATCTCATTGACGACGTAGTCTTCGCTGAAAACGGGAGTCTTCTCGAAGGGCTTGTTTTCGTCGGCCCAGCGCAGCAGCGTAAGGATCAGCGCCATGCGTACGAACTTGCCGTTCTCGACCTGTCGGAAATAGGCTGCGCGGGGATCGTTGTCCACGGCGCGCGTGATTTCGTTCACGCGCGGCAGCGGGTGCAGGATAATCATATCCTCCTTGGCGGTTTCGAGCTTTCCGGGATCGAGCACGAAGCTGTTCTTCACGCGGTCGAACTCCTCCTCGTCGAGGAAACGCTCCTTCTGCACGCGGGTCATGTAGAGGATGTCCAATTCGGGCATCACCTCCTCCATGGTCTCGACCTCGCGAAACTCCAGATGCGAGTTCTCGGCCATCTCGGCGAGCATGTAGTCCGGAAGGCGCAGCTCCTGCGGAGCGATCAGGATCACCTTGATATTCGAATAGCGCGACAGCGCCTTGATCAGCGAGTGGACCGTGCGGCCGAATTTCAGGTCGCCGCAGAAACCGATCGTCATGTTGTCGAAACGGCCCTTCTCGCGCTTGATCGTCAAGAGGTCGGTAAGCGTCTGCGTGGGATGGGCGTGGCTGCCGTCGCCGGCGTTGATGACCGGGATGCCCGCATACTGCGAGGCCACCAACGGCGCACCCTCCTTGAAGTGACGCATGGCGATGATGTCGGCGAAGCAGCGGATCACGCGCACGGTGTCGGCCACCGTCTCGCCCTTCGACACCGACGAGGAGTTGGCGTCGGAGAAGCCGATGACCTGCCCGCCCAGTTCGAGCATCGCCGCCGTGAAACTCAACCGCGTGCGGGTCGAAGGCTCGTAGAAGAGCGTGGCCAGTTTCTTGCCCCTGCACGCCTCGCTGTACTTGGCGCGGTTGGCGATAATGTCCTCGGCCAGAGCTACGATCTGCTCGGTTTCGGCAACCGTGAGGTCTGTGGGATCAATCAAATGTCGCATAAGTTATTTATAGAAGTTCGGATTTTAAATTCTTCAACGGTCCCTCTTTTCGGTCGGTCCCGATTCACGGCCTTCCGTCGTGTTTGCAAACCGGACCCGCCCCTAAATCCCCGCCTCGGCGGAGACTTTGGCTGCGCGGGTATCCGCATTGTTCCGCTTTCATTGCGCCGTCGGTATTTCCCGCTCGCGGCACGCAACGGATCGGCGGAAGGCGCCGGGCGATCGCGGCAAACCCTGATTCTGATTTTAGGGGAACGATTTTTAGCCTGCCCGGTGATCGGCACGGATGGGCTGTACATGAGGCACTGCCCATTCGGGACGAGCGGGGAAGGACGAAAATCGCCCGCTAAAATCGGAATTATTGCATCCAGCTCTCGTCCGACGGATTGTTGCGGAAGGCGATCAGCCGCGCCTTGTCCTCGGGCTTGATATACCCCTCCTCGGCGGCCACTTCGACCAGCGCGTCGAGGTTCGAAAGGCTGTAATTCGTGACGTTCGCCTCTCGCATGCGGTCAAGCCCCTTCTGCATCCCGTAGGTGAAGATCGAAGCCACGCCCAGCACCTCGGCGCCGGCTTCGCGCAGAGCCTCGACCACCTCGATGCACGAACCGCCCGTCGAGATGAGGTCCTCGATCACGACGACCTTCTGGCCCTTTTCGAGCCGGCCCTCGATCCGGTTGCCGCGGCCGTGGTCCTTCGAGCCGCTGCGCACATAGCCCATCGGCAGGTCGAGGATCGTGGCCGTGATGGCCGCATGGGCGATTCCGGCGGTCGAGGTTCCCATCAGCACCTCGGCTTCGGGGAATTTCGTGCGGACGATTTCGGCGAGGCCCGCCTCGACATGGCCGCGGACGACAGGAGCCGTCAGGGTCAGCCGGTTGTCGCAGTAGATCGGGCTTTTGATGCCGCTCGCCCAGGTGAAAGGCTGTTCGGGGCGCAGGAACACCGCGCCGATCGACAGCAGGTCTTTAGCAATTTTCTTCTCCATCTTACTTGAACGCAGGTTCGGCAAAATTCTTCATTCTTTCCCCTCCCCATGGGAAGAGTGTCAACCATGAAATCCGCCGAACCTGCGTTAACGGCATCTGCGATGCCGATTTCATATTGACATTCCCACTAAATCTCCCTTTGGCAAAGGGAGACTTCGGGGCGGAAACCCATTTATTCTTTTCGTTTTTCAGTTTTCATATCTTCGGCGACCCACAACGTCCATGCATCGACGTTGTCGGTCAGGACTTCAGGCAGCGGCAGCGGAATGCGCACATCGGGAGCGATGCCCGCGGAGTCGATCCCGCGGCCTTCCGGAACCCGGCAGGAACGGGTCGTGGGGAGCATCATCCACCGGGTCGGGTCCTGCGGAAAATAAAGTATTTCGCAGTTCGAGAAATCGAGGCACCCGAGCGTGTTATCCTGCCCGTAAACGGTCGTGCGGCGACTGCTGGCCCTGACTTCGAGCACCAGCTGTTCACCCGAGGAGCCGACTTTCCCATCAATCAGCAGCCCCGCCCGGCGAGGCCGCGGCGAGACGGAATCGTAGTGTATCCGGTAGGTTTTCGGTCCGTCCGTCAGGAACTCCCCGGCCGGAGTGCGTTCCATCCGTGCGATCTTCCCGCGTCCACGCTCCGTATCTCCGGCAAACTCCCGCACGTGGGCGACGGCCAGGTCCGAAACGCGGTACTCCATGGCATCCTCCGCCCCTTCGTGGTCGTAGAGCAGCCGGAGCAGCGGTTCATAGGCGCTGTCGCTCCCGCCGCCGTTGCCGCGGATGTCGAGGATCAGGTTTTCACACCCCGAGGCCAGATAAGCCCGCACGGCAGTCCGCACCCAAGCGGTCTGTTCTTCATTCAGGTCGCACGACGGGAAACGGATCAGATACGTTTCGCCGTCCACCCGACAATGGGTGAACTGCGGGTCATAACGCTCCATCCGTGCCGCGTAATCCGAAGGTCGGCGGATTGATTTGGGCCGGTAAGCCCTCACGCCCTCCGTTCCGAGGTGCGAATCGTCGAACCAGCCGAGATACTCGGCAACGGCGTCATACGTGTCGCGCCCCGAAGCGATCCCGCTCCGCAGCCGCTCTTTCAGCGCCCCGTACTCCGCCGCGCGGTTCGCCGTCTTGTCCGGATAGCCCGCATAGGCGCGCTCCACGACGTCGACGGCGAAGTCGAAATCGGAGACTTCGCCGCCTTTCACCGGGACTTGCGCCCCGGCAGGCAACAACAGCCCGGCAACGGCCGCGACAAGCGGCAGAACACGCAGCAAGACACTCATTTATTCCAGCGCCGAACGTAAAATCTTCTCCACCTCCTCGGGATAAATGCCGCCCTCGTGGACCTTCACGCCGTCGACGTAAAACGTGGGCACGTAATAGTAGTCGAACGCGTCGGCCACTTCGGGCTGCTCCGACTCCTCGATCATCTCGATCCCGACGGCGGCCAGCTCCGGATGGGCGGCATGCCTTCTTTCAGGCAGATGTACTGCTGGCATCGGCACCGGTCAAGATCGTTCTGCTCGTTGGACTGGCAGCATGGGGGTATCTGCGAAAGACCAAGGTAGCTTAAAAGGAAACGCTACTGAAAAAGTTCATCGGATGCATAGAAAACTGCATCGGATGAACTTTTGTGTCCTAAGCTCTCTGCCAAGAATCATAGTTGTTGATGTACATTTGATGCGTGGTCTAAACAGGCAAGATTGCAGCTGCCGTTTTGGGCTCGAACCCGACCGTTTTCCCGGCTTTGAATAAAAATCCGATACCTGATCCAGCGCAACTGGTCGACCTTGCCAAGCAGATCGCCTGGTGCTGGCATTCTGTCTGATCACCTGCTTCGTTAACTTCATCAACCGCGTGTGAGCGGCGGCTGCGGGCCTGCTGGTGCCGGACTTTATCTATAACATCGGAACCACGATGCTCAACGGTGACATTTTGATGCTGATCTTCTTCTTTGTCAACAAAATCATCTTCCCGGAGAGGGAAGCAAAAAAGTATAGGGCAATACCGCATAATTCTAAGTGCCGATACGGCGAGCGAGGTGCGGCAGATGCTAAGCCAAAAGCGCAGATAATACTTTGTGTATTATCGAGCATTTTGGCAACGCAGATGCCGTGCCGCAGCCGCCGGAGCGGTGCTTAAGCCGTAAGGCGGGAATTATGCGGTGTTGCCATAGGAATAATTTCCGGTATTGTGTGCAAAAGCCCTCTGCTGTAAGGCGGGGGCCTTTTGTATGCAGGTATAGCAAAGCGGGCGGCCAAATGGGCACACATTTTGGCTGAAACGACTGTTTTGTGCAAAAAGCCTTTGCAGCGTTTGCGCTTTTGGAGACAGTATGCTATAATAACCTATAATGTGTGTAGTATACCCTGCATACAATACTGATAACGCTGCCGCACAGGCAGCCAAAAAACAAAAGAAAGAGTTGATGGTTCTCCAATGGACGATGGCAGTAGTATATTTATGATCACCGCACTGATCGTTTTGATCATGTTGTCGGCCTTTTTTTCGGCATCGGAAACAGCATATTCCTCGCTGAACATGATCCGCTTAAAAAGCCGCGCGGAGGATGGCGATAAGCAGGCAGCCAAGGTTCTGGCCCTGGCTGAACGGTACGACAGCCTGCTGAGCACCATTCTGATCGGCAACAACATTGTAAACATCGGTGCGTCTTCGCTTGCAACGGTGCTGTTCAGCCGGTTGTTGGGCAATGCTTACGGCCCCACGGCTTCCACCATTGTCATGACCTTATTGGTTTTGACGTTTGGCGAAATCACCCCCAAAAGCATGGCGAAGGAAATGCCGGAATCCATTGCAATGGCCTTTGCGCCGGCGCTTGGTGCCCTTGTGGCGGTATTTGGGCCGCTGAACTTTATTTTTGGCAAATGGAAAAGCTTTTTGGCCAGCCGCTTTTATACCGACGAAAAGGACACCATTACCGAAGGTGAGTTGGTAACCATGGTGAGCGAAGCCGAAAAAGACGGTGAGCTGACCAACCGCGAAAGCGAGCTGATCCGCAGCGCCATTGAATTTGACGATGTGGAAGCCCAGGACGTTCTGACCCCGCGCGTGGATGTGATCGCCGTGGCGGATGATACCCCCATGGACGAAGTGACCGAAACTTTTGCTGACAGCGGCTATTCCCGCCTGCCGGTATACCACGAAACCATTGATAACATCATTGGCGTGGTACATGAAAAAGACTGTTTTGCCGCCATGCGCAAGGGCGATGAAGATGTCAAGCTGGAAAGCCTGATCGGTCCCACGCTGTACACAACCAGCGTGACCCCCATCTCCGCTTTGCTGCGCACTTTGCGGGAAAGCAAGCACCATATGGCAGTTGTGGTGGATGAATACGGCGGCACTGCGGGCATCATCACGCTGGAGGATATCCTGGAAGAGCTGGTTGGCGAGATCTGGGATGAACATGATGAAGTGGTGGAGGATATCCGCCAGCAGAGCGATGGCAGCTGGCTGATTGCCGGCGGTGCCAGCGTGGACGATGTGGCCGAGGAGCTGGATATCCGCGACAAGGAGGAAATCGACGCGGTGGCCATCGGCGGCCTGGTGCAGGAAAAGCTCAGCCGCCTGCCCAAAGTGGGTGACCATTTTGTGTGGGGCAGCTTTGACGGTACCGTGACCCGTGCCACCAACCGCCGCGTGCAGGAAGTACGCCTGGTAAGCCGCCCGCCGGAGCCGGAAACCAAAAAGCCGGACCGCCGCGACCGCGACAAAGACTGAGAACGCGATAAATAATGCAACAGAGAACCTGGGAAGAACAAACTTCCCAGGTTCTTTTTTGTGGATTTTCGAGGCGGGTTCTGGTATGATGGAGATAAGAGTTAGTCAAAAATAACGCAGGGGGTCTGAGGAGGGAACGTTTATATGGAAGTACAGGAATTTGGCAAACAAAACAGTCGCAAAATTATGCTGCTGCCCGGCAACATGATGAGCTGGCGCCAGTTTGAAGCGGTGATTCCGCTGCTGGAAAAGCAGTACCATGTGATCGCCGTCAGCACGGACGGCTATGATGATACCGGCAAAACTACCTTTACCACGGCGGAAGCAATGGCCGAAAAGCTGGAACAGTATATCAAAGAAGAACAGGATGGTGCCATCGACCTGGTGCTTGGCGAATCCATGGGCGGCGCAACGGCAGGTATACTGTTCCACCGGCAAAAAGTTAAAGTAGGCGCTATGATTTTGAGCGGCCCGCAGTACATGAACCTTGGTATGTTCAGCTGGGTGCTGACCGCCATTGTGCCGCGCAGCCAGTATAACCTGACAAAGAAGATTCAGTCTGTGGATAAGCTGCCGTGGATGCTGCGGCTGTATACCCGCGGGGACGACCAAAAGCTGCTGAACCAGTTCCAATATGTGGCAAAAAATATCTCGCTTGCTACATTGGAAAATGCCACCAAGGAAGCCCTGCGCCTGTACCCCGTGATCGACACTTTTGCCCCTGACCCGGAAGCAAAGGTGGCCATCTGGTACGGCTCCAACGAGCCGAACATGAAAAAAGCGATGCAGAAATTAAAACGCGCCTACCCCAACGCGCAGGACCACCCCTTTGTCGGGTACGGCCACGGCGACATCATTGGCCACCCGGATGTGATGGCAAGGGACATCATCGCCTTTATGAAAAGCTGACGCTCGGCGAGGGATCCGGCACGGCGCATTGCAACCCATTGACGCGGTAGGAAATGGTGGTATAATTAAATTTCAGGCAACGAAACAGGGGGATTACGCATGATATATCTGGATTATTCGGCCAACACGCCGGTGGCCCCCCGTGTGCTGGAAGTATACTGCCGCACCGAGCAGAATTTTATCGGCAACCCCAATTCCACCCACTGCGCCGGGCTGGCCGCCCGACAGGAGATGAACCGTGTGACCGGCCTGATTGCGGCACAGCTGGGGGTGCTGCCGGAGGAAATCATTTATACATCCGGCGCAACGGAAGCCAATAACCTTGCCTTAAAGGGCACGGCCCGCGCGGCCCGGCATGTGGGACGGCATATCATCTCCACCCCGCTGGAGCATTCCAGCGTGGGGGCAACATTGACGGCCTTGCAGCAGCAGGGGTACGAGATCGATCTGCTGAATATTGGCCGGGATGGCAGAATTGACCTGGAACAGCTGGAAGAGCTGCTGCGCAAGGATACCGTACTGGTTTCCATCTGCGGGGTGGACAGTGAACTGGGCACTGTGCAGCCAGTGCGGGAGATCGCCGCGCTGGTGCACCGCTGCCCCAACTGCCGCCTGCATGTGGATGCCACCCAGGCCGTGGGTAAAACGGCCCTCTGGCTGGACTGCGTGGATACCATGAGCTTTACCGCCCACAAGTTTTACGGCCCCAACGGCATTGGCGTGCTGTACAAGCGCAAAGGGCTGGTGATCGAACCTCAGATGAACGGCGGGGCCAGCACTACCATTTACCGCAGCGGCACCCCCACCCTGGGCCTTGCCGCGGCTTTGCAGGCGGCGCTGGCCCTTGCGCTGGATGAACAGCCCCAGCGCTGCGCCCATGTGCAGGCGCTGCACGATACCCTGTGCGCAGAGCTGCAAAAGCGCCCCGGCGTGCGCATCAACAGCCCGGCGGGTGCGGTGCCGCACATTGTAAACGTGAGCGTGGCGGGCATCAAGGCCGGGGTGTTCCAGCAGGCGTTGAGCGGGCAGGGGGTATGCGTGTCCGTCAAATCGGCCTGCTCCACCGACGGCACACCGTCCAAGGCGGTGTTTGCCGTCAGCCGGGACCGCAAAAATGCGCTCAGCTCATGGCGCATCAGCCTGAGCCACCTGACCACTGAAGAAGAACTGAACGGATTTTTGGCAGCATTTGACCGCTGCCTGAAGGATTTGCAAAAGGAGAAATGACCATTGGAACGCCAGATGGAACCCTGCCAGCTGATTGAACGCAGCATTATCAAAAAATACCGCAAAGAGCTGTGGACCCCTTTTATTGTGGCGGTCAAGCGCTATGAACTGGTGCAGGCGGGAGATAAAATTGCCGTGTGCATTTCCGGCGGCAAGGACAGCATGCTGATGGCTAAACTGATGCAGGAGCTGCAGCGCCACAGCGATGTGCCCTTTGAGTTGGTGTTTTTGGTGATGGACCCCGGCTATAATGAGATCAACCGCCAGAAGATCGAAAGCAACGCCGCACTGCTGAATATCCCCATCACAATTTTTGAGACGGATGTGTTTGCGGTCGCCAACAACAGCGATAAATCCCCCTGTTACCTGTGCGCCCGCATGCGCCGCGGCTACCTGTACAAGAAGGCTCAGGAGCTGGGCTGCAACAAAATTGCACTGGGGCACCATTTTAATGATGTGATCGAAACAACCGTGATGAGCATGTTCTATGGCTCCCAGCTGCAGGCTATGCCGCCCAAGCTGCACAGCACCAACTTTCCCGGCATGGTGCTGATCCGTCCGCTGTACTGCGTGCGGGAGGAAGATATCATTGCCTGGAAACGCTATAACGACCTGGAATTCATCCAGTGCGCTTGCCGCTTTACCGAAAACTGTACCACCTGCGACAACGGCGGCGGTGGCTCCAAGCGGCAGGAAGTCAAGGTGCTACTGCGCCGCCTAAAGCGGGATAACCCCAACATTGAGAACAGCATTTTCCGCAGCATCCACGGCGTTGCGCTGGATACCATGCCCGGCTACAAGACCGAAGGGCAGGAACATAGCTTTTTGGAGCGCTTTGACCGCGTGGAAGCGGAGCTGCAAAAAGAGTTAAAAGAAAAGCAGAAGCAGGAAGCAGATAAAACCGAATAAAAGCAAAACACATCCCCCGGCGGGCCGCCCAATACGGCGCTGCCGAGGGATGTGCTTGTTTATAAGGCAATACCGCACAATTCCCGCCTAACGGCTTAAGCACCGCTCCGGCAGCTGCGGAACGGCATCTGCGTTGCCAAAATGCTCGATAATGTCGGGTTGCGGTACCCGCATCGTGCTTCGGGGGCAAAAGCCCCTCGCACTCTGCGACCGCTGCCCCTGCTTCGGTTCGCTGTTTCCGCCACTGGCGGCGCTCACCTTTGCAGCATCCAGTATTATCTGCGCTTTTGGCTTGGCATCTGCCGCACCTCGCTCGCCGTATCGGCACTTAGAATTATGTGGTATTGCCATAAAGATATAAAATCAGATAAATTTGCCGGTCTGGCTGGCGGGGGTGTGGCGGATAACGTCCGGCATGCCGGCGGCCACCACCGTGCCGCCCTGGGCACCGCCGCCCGGGCCCATATCAATGATATAGTCTGCGTTGCGGATCACATCCAGGTCATGCTCAATGACGATGACGGTAGCGCCGTGCTCGATCAGGGTCTGGAACACGCCGAGCAGAACCTGCACATCGGCGGGGTGCAGGCCGATGGTGGGCTCATCAAAGACAAACAGAGAGTCCGACTGGGCTTTGCCCATCTCGCTGGCCAGCTTCAGGCGCTGGGCCTCGCCGCCGGAAAGGCCGGGCGTTTCCTCGCCAAGGGTCAGGTAGCCAAGGCCGAGTTCCTGTAAAACAGTCAGCCGCTGGCGCACCACCGGCCAGTCGGCACAGGCGGTCAGGGCAGTGTTCACATCCATATCCATCAGCTGCGGCAGGGAATATCTGGTTCCGGACTTGCTGGTGTAAAAAATCTGCCCGGCCTCCTTGGCATAGCGGGAACCGCGGCATTCGGGGCAGGGAATCTCCACATCCGGCAAAAACTGTACATCCAGGCTGATGCTGCCGGTGCCATCGCACACGGGGCAGCGCAGCTTGCCCGTGTTGTAGGAAAAATCGCCCGCTTTATACCCGGCCTGCCTGGCATCCGGGGTGGCGGCAAACTTTTTGCGCAGCTCATCATGCACATTGGCATAGGTGGCCACGGTGGAGCGCACATTGATGCCAATGGGGGCGGCATCGATCAGCTTGACCTGGGTGATGCCGTCCGGCACAATAGAGCGTATATGCTCCGGCAGCTTTTGGCCGTGGATGGCGGCGTTCAGGCCGGGAACCAGGCTTTCCAGCACAAGGGTGGTCTTGCCGGAGCCGGAAACCCCGGTCACCACAGTCAGCCGCCCCTTGGGAATTTCGATGTCCAGCGGCTTTACGGTGTGGATGGCGTTGGTGGAAAGCTGAATGCGCCCCAGCGCGAACAACTCGCTTTGCGGGGCCTGGGGTCGCAGGCACTGCGCTTTGCCCGCCAGGAACGGCCCAATGCGGGAAGCAGCGTTTGCTTCAATGGCTGGGATGCTGCCCTGGGCAATCACCTGGCCGCCGCCCGCACCGGCCTGCAGCCCCATCTCAATCAGCCAATCGGCTTCGGATAGAATCTGGGTATCATGGTCCACCAGAATGACCGAGTTGCCGTCGTGGATCAGGTCCTGCATCACGCCGGTCAGGCCGGTGATGTTGGCGGGGTGCAGCCCAATAGAGGGTTCATCCAGCACATACAGAACGCCGGTAGTGCGGTTGCGCACCGCGCGGGCCAGCTGCATACGCTGGCGCTCGCCGGTGGAAAGGGTAGCCGCGGCGCGGTCCAACGCCAGGTAGCCCAGCCCCAGGTCCATCAGCCGCTTGGCCACCGTTTGGAACGATTCACAGATGCTCTGCGCCATGGGGCGCATTTCTTCCGGCAGGGCGGCGGGAACCCCGCTTACCCAGGCAACCAGGTCGGAAAGGGTCATGCGGCAGGCTTCATCCAGCGGGATACCCTGCAGCCTGGGCGCGCGGGCTGCAGCGCACAGCCGGGAACCGCCGCAGTCCGGGCAGATATCCTGACGCAAAAACTTTTCCACCCGCTTCATGCCTTTTTCGTCCTTGACTTTGGAGAGTGCGTTTTCCACCGTGCGTACGGCGCTGTAATAGGTGAAATCCAGTTCCCCGGCCTGCTCGCTGTTTTTGGAGTGGTAGAAAATGTGCTTCTTCTCAGCCGGGCCGTCATAGACGATCTCTTTCTCCACATCGGTCAGGTCGCGGAACGGCACATCGGTGCGCACCCCCATGGCGCGACAGACATCGGTCATCAGCGACCACATCAAAGAGTTCCAGGGGGCCACAGCGCCCTCGTCAATGGTCAGGCTTTCGTCCGGCACAAGGGTGGCGCGGTCAACGGTCTGTACGGTGCCGGTGCCGCCGCAGGTGCGGCAGGCACCCTGGCTGTTAAAGGCAAGCTCTTCCGCCGAAGGGGCGTAAAAGCGGGCCCCGCATTCGGGGCAGATCAGCTCCTGCCCGGCGGCCACGGCCAGGGTGGGCGCAAGATAATGCCCGTTGGGGCAGCGGTGGCTGGCAAGGCGGGAATACATCAGCCGCAGGCTGTTCAGCAGCTCGGTGCCGGTGCCAAAGGTGCTGCGGATGCCCGGCACCCCCGGCCGCTGGTGCAGCGCCAACGCGGCGGGAACATACAGAACCTCGTCCACATCAGCTTTGGGGGCCTGGGTCATGCGGCGGCGCGTGTAGGTGGAAAGTGCGTCCAGATACCGGCGCGAACCTTCGGCATACAGCACGCCCAGCGCCAGCGAAGATTTGCCGGAACCGGATACACCCGCAATGCCGACGATTTTGTTCAGCGGCACATCGACATCAATATTTTTTAGGTTGTGTACCCGTGCCCCGCGGATCTCAATATGATCGACCATACAAACAGCAGCCCCCCTGTTGGATTTATTATAAGGCAACACCGCACAATTCCCGCCTGACGGCTTAAGCACCGCTCCGGCGGCTGCGGCACGGCATCTGCGTTGCCAAAATGCTCGATAAGACATCCAGTATTATCTGCGCTTTTGGCTTGGCATCTGCCGCACCTCGCTCGCCGTATCGGCACTTAGAATTATGCAGTATTGCCATAAAATCATTATACCACAGGGGTGCAACAAAACAAAAAAAGCGGTGCCCCGCCCTGACCGATTGGGGTCAAGGGCGGGGCACCGCTGAGACTTATTCCGTTATGCCGCAAAGGCGGATCGGTTATTCACCAATTTCAACGCGGGTCACATCAGGTTCCTTCTTGGGAGCTTCCTTCGGGAAGGTCAACTCCAGGATGCCATCGGTGAACTTGGCGCTGACATCCTTGGGCTGCAGGTCGGTGCCAACATAGAAGCTGCGGCTGCAGGCGCCGGTGTAACGCTCCTGGCGGATATACTTGCCTTCGGGGGCCTTTTCGTCTTTATCCAGGCCCTTGGCGGCGCTGATGGTCAGGTAGCCGTTTTTCAGCTCAATGTGGATCTCATCCTTCTTGAAGCCCGGCAAATCAATGGCCAGCTCATAGTTGGTATCGGTTTCGCGGATATCGGTCTTCATCAGGTTGCGTGCATGCTTGCCGTACAGCGGGCTGCGTGCGTTCATCATACCAAAGGAATCGTCAAAGAAATCATCAAAAAGATTTTCACCAAAAACAGTCGGCAACATAAGTCATAACCTCACTTTGTAAAAATCTGGAATTTTATTTGGTGCCTCTCCGGGAAGTCTGACGCTTCCCGAGCCTTGCGGCTCCTTGGCGGTGTTTCCCGGAACGCTCTTGCGTTCCGCACCCCCTCTTTCAAGGTACGCCTTTATTATAACCCTAAAATTAGCACTGTCAAGAGGAGAGTGCTAATGTTTACAACCTATGCAATGATTGTTCACAAAATATATAATATTGGGAAATGACGGAAAAAGCCGGCATAAAATAAGACGAACGTTCGATATAAAACCATGGTGCGATAAAGCGAGAAACAATGCGAGATTCTGGATGACATAAGAAATTGGCAGAGAAACTCTTCGATAAACAAGGCAGTGACAACGTAAGGCGGGGAGAAACAGCGGAATAAGGCTGCCGGACTGGGCCGTCCGCTGCCCGGCATAACCCAGTGGTGCGGGGGAAAAGCTGTAATTTTGAAGTTATTTAGCCCAAAGGACAATTTGACGGAAAAAAAGAAAGCAAAAACGGGGATGCAAGATGAAAAACGAAGAAACAGCTTAATAGAATAAGGCGATCGGCGGCAAAAATCCACCTGATGCCGACAAAAAGTGCTTGCAAAATTTTGGCAGTATGCTATAATCAGAACAATCCAAACACGGAGCAAGGACAACGGGGTCCGCAGTGCAAAAGCTGCGGACCCCGTTCTGATTCCGGAGACAAAAGCATAAAAAGAACAAAAGAGATTTTGCTTTTGCACAAAGGCGTGCGGCACCCGCTTGACGGCGGGGCTGCGCGCTTTTTGTTTGGTCAGGAGATATCCGAGGCAACACCGCACAATTCCCGCCTTGCGGCTTAAGCACCGCTCCGGCAGCTGCGGCACGGCATCTGCGTTGCCAAAATGCTCGATAATGTCGGGTTGCGGTACCCGCATCGTGCTTCGGGGGCAAAAGCCCCTCGCACTCTGCGACCGCTGCCCCTGCTTCGGTTCGCTGTTTCCGCCACTGGCGGCGCTCACCTTTGCAGCATCCAGTATTATCTGCGCTTTTGGCTTGGCATCTGCCGCACCTCGCTCGCCGTATCGGCACTTAGAATTATGCGGCATTGCCCTGAGAGAAGAAAGCAGAACGAACATTAAAGAAAGAGGGGCTTACGATGAAAAAGGCAACACGGGTTCTTTCTCTTACCATGGCGGCAGCGATGGCGGCAGGCGTTTTGGGCGGCTGTTCTTCCAGCGCACAGGGCGGCACAGCCAGCACGGCAGATACTTCCAGTGCCGCTTCCACCACAGCATCCAGCGCGGACAGCGGTAATGTGATCCGTGTTGGTGTGGTCTGCTCCATGACCGGCGGCTCCGCTATTTACGGCGAGGGTGCCCAGAACGCGGTGGATATGGCTGTGGAGGAGATCAACTCCGGCGATTCCGGCTACACGGTCGAGATCGTCAACGGCGGCAAGGTGGCTGACGATGCCAAGGACGCCAAGCAGGCCATGAACGCTTACAACAAGGTCATGGCAGATTCCCCGGCCGCTATCGTGGGCAGCTTCTTCTCTTCCGTTACACTGCCTATGGCGACCCAGGCTGCCAATGACGGAATGCTGCTGCTGGCAACCGGCGCTACCAACGTGGATGTGACCCAGAAAGGCTCCACGATCTTCCGTAACTGCTTCATTGACCCGTATCAGGGCAAGATGGCCGCCCTGTTTGTTAAGAGCAAGGGATTCAGCAAGGTAGCCGTGATTTATGCCAAGGATGATGACTATTCCAACGGCCTGAAGGACGCTTTTGTAGAAAACTGCGAGGCCAACGGCATTGAAATTACCTATACCGGCGAGTGCATGAGCACTGATACTGACTTTTCCTCCCAGGCAGCACAGGCCGTGGCTTCCGGCGCAGAGTTTTTGTATTATCCCTGCTTCCTGGATACGGTACCGCTGTTTGTAGGCGCAGCGCGCAACGCGGGTTTTACCGGTACCATTATGGGCGGCGATGCTTGGGATGGCGCAGATACCACCGGCCTGGAAGACAAGTTTGATGACTGCTACTTTACCAACCACTACTCCAGCGAGGATACCGCCCCCGCCGTTCAGAACTTTGTGCAGAAGTACACCGAAAAGTACGGCACCGAAAGCCTGAACGCCTGCGCGGCCCTGTACTATGACGTCACAGAAAACACGCCGGCAAACCCGATCTCCTTATACGGGATCGCGAAAAACGCGCTGCGTCAGATCACGATACAGCTCGCAAAGGAGAAGGGAGTTATTTTACAGTGGCTTCGCGCGTACTACATCCTCGGGGATGATTTAAAGAACAATTCGATCTTCTCCCGGATCGTGAAACTGGAACAGGAAGGAAGCCCTACGTTTCCATTTACTTCAGGAAAGAACAAATATGATTTTATCAATGTAGATGAACTCGCGGCACAGATATCTGCCGCAACCATCCAGACCGAAGTACAGGGGATCATCAACTGCTGTACCGGAAATCCGGTCTCACTGGCAGACAAGGTGGAAGAGTTTATCAAAGAAAAGAATTACAAGATCAGACCTGAGTATGGAGCTTTTCCGGACAGACCGTATGATTCACCGGGCGTCTGGGGAGATCCGGAAAAAATCAATCAGATTATGAAAAATTGTTAAAGCTGGAGGATGAGCAGATGAAAGGTATTATACTTGCCGGAGGTTCCGGTACAAGACTGTATCCATTGACAAAG
>OGXI01002147.1_pt1 | contig 15289 bp, 10 predicted proteins | sample 1576221 | NCBI WGS metagenome assembly OGXI01 (sample SAMEA3541523, study PRJEB24748) | human gut metagenome | biome: human gut; feature: human-associated habitat; material: faeces | place: China | collected 2012
CTTGATGGGCGCGAGCGTCAGGTTGCCGAGCACCGTCATGTTGGGATACAGGTTGAACTGCTGAAACACCATGGAACTATACTTGCGAGCCATCTCCAGGTGGTTCTTTTTGGTAAGCGGCGTACCGTCGATGATGACCTCGCCCGACGTGGGCTCCTCCAGATAATCGACGCAACGGATGAGCGTCGACTTACCCGAGCCGGAAGGCCCGATCATTACGAGCTTCTCGCCGCGCTTGACGGTGAGGTTGATATCTTTGAGCACATGCAGGTCGCCAAAGTACTTGTTGAGATGCTTGATCTCGATCATGTCTGCCATGAATGTCCCTTCCCTGCGTTTACACGAGTTGAACTATTGTACGGAAAGAACCACGTTTCCGCAGCCCACACTACATTCCCGTAAAGAACCCGCAATCTTCCGCCCACTCATTGGGCACTCGGGCACTCATTGGGGACAGACTTAAATGAGTACCCTTAAATGAGTACCCTTAAATGATCACCTACTCATTGGGTACTCATTTAAGTCTGTCCCCAATGAGTGCCCTTCAGCTGCCATCAAAAAAGGGGCGCGACCGCAATGGTCACGCCCCCCTCAACATCAACTATGTGTCGGCCGGCACTTACGCCAATTTCGCGCCAACGATCTTTGCTGCTGCCGGCTTGTCGAAGTTGCCACCGGTGGCCTTGCCCAGAGCGCCCATGACCTGGCCCATCTGCTTCTTGGACGTGGCGCCCAGCTCGGCAATAACCTGCTCGATCAGAGCCTCGAGCTCCTCGCCCGAAACCTGCGCGGGCAGCAGGCTCTCCAGAATCTTGACCTGCTCGCTCAGGTTATCGGTACGCTCTTGGTCGGTGCCGGCCTTGATGGACATCTCCAGCGTCTCGCTCGTCTGCTTAATCAGACGCTTGATCATGCTGTTGACGTCTTCCTCGGTCACATCGCGGCGCTCGTTGACCTCGATATTCTTCACCTCGGCCTTGACCTGGCGAATGATGGACAGGCGAACCTTGTCCTTAGCCTTCATGGCCGCGATCATTTCCTTCTGCAGCTCTTCGTTGGTCATCTGCAAATCCTCCTCAATAGCGTGGGCGGCACTCACGCGGGCGCCGCCCCATGATTACTCAGTCGTCGACGCGTCGTCGGTCGAACTCTTGGTGACGCCCTTCAGGCTCACGTTATAGGGCACGTCCTTAGGCATGGGGTTAACGGTGATGTCGGCGTCCTTCTTGTACTGCTCCAGCCACTCGCTGTACGCGGTGCTTGCCGTCTGCGTCTTCACCACGTTGGAGACGTACTTCTTGATGTCCTTGGGTACCTGCTTAATGTCATCGACCTGATTATCGACATGGAAGTAGTCGGTGCACTTGATGATGTGGTAACCATAGGTCGACTCGACGACGTCGCTCACATCGCCCTTGTTGAGCCCCTCGAGCGCCGCCTGGTAGCTGTCGACGAAGGTGGTGAGCTTGTCCCAGCCCACATCGCCCTTCTTATCCTTGGAGCCGGTATCGTCGGAGTACTGCTTTACGGCGTCCTCAAAGCTCAGCTCGCCGGAGTTGATCTTGTCCAGGCACTCCTGCGCCTTGGCCTTGGCGGCGGCCTTGTCCTCATCGGAAGCGTCGGAATCGACCTTGATCAGAATATTCGACGAACGGCGGGCGTCATTGTAGTTGGACAGGTTCTCGTTGATGTAATCGACAATCTCGCTGTCCTTGGGCTTGCTTGTGGGCGCTACCGCATCCTTGAGCTTTTGCTGCGCCAGGCTCTCCTTGAGCGAGTCCTTGTAGGTGTCCTCGGTGTAGCCGTAGGTCTTAAGCGTCTTCTTAAAGGCCTTGGCGCCGCCGGCGCTCTTGCAGGCGTCCTTCCAGGCCTTCTCGACCTCCTCGTCCGAGACGGTCACGCCGTTTTCCTTCTGCGCTTGCTGAAGCAGAATCTGCTGCGTGTAGGAGTCGATGAGCTGCTTGCGATACTTCTTGGGCGTGAGGTCGTTGTCGACCAGGTACTGCGCCCAGTCTTTGTCCTTGGTGTAGCCGTAGGACGTGCGCATGCTCATGATCTGCTTGGTCACGGTGTCCTCGGTGAGGTTGGTGCCATTGATGGTAGCAGCCACGCCGCCAGTGAGCTTATAGCCCGAGCTGGCGCTTTCGGTCTGCGACATCAGGCCGGAGCACGCCATGGCCGAGACGGAAAGCAGCATCGCTAGTACGCCGATGACCACTAGGATAATCTTGACGGTCTTGGACACATAGGTCTTGCGCTGCTTCTTACGAGAGCTGGAGGCGGCGCGAGCCTGTTGCTCGGGCGTCGGCGCGGCCTCGGGGTTCTTTTTCTTATTTGCCATGTTTGGCCTTTCGCATAACGAATCGAACAAACGCCATTGTGTCACAACGCAGCCCCCGCGGCACGCTTGGTGCATTGGGGACAGGTTAATCTGCACCATTTTGGTGCAAAGGGGACAGCTCTGGCAGCCGGCACCTTAGAAGTGACGGCGGATAGCGTCGGCCATGCCCTGCGGCGTGGTCTGGCCGAGCACGTCGGCTGCGGCATCGGCGTCCATAAAGATGTTCATGAGCGCCTGCAGGGCCTCGACCTGGCCGCCCGGCTCGGCGATGCCCAGATTGATGACGATCTGCGCCGGCACCGGAGCGCCCATGCCAGCCATAGCGTTAAATGTCACGGGCGCGGCGGGCTTCACCACCGCGATATAGGGCTTGGCCACAAACCCCGGATCGGTATGCGGAATGGCAATGTTTGCCGCCGGCATGGCAAGACCCGTGGGATAGGCATCCTCGCGCGTGCGAACGGCGTCGAGCCAACCGTCGGCAATGTAGCCGCGCGGAGCAAGCTCACTCTCGAGCTGCGCAAACACCTCACCCGGCGTCGCACACTCCCAATCAAAAAACACCAGCTCAGGCGTAAACAGCGCTTCGTTATCCGCCATGCGCTCACCTCTCTCACCTAGTCACCTGCGACGTTCTTAAACGACTAGTCATTCAAGAACGCCGCGGGTGACTACCCAAAACAAAAGGTGGCCACGCGCGCCTTGGCGCCAATGACCACCCTGACTACTCGGCTAAATTGTACTGTGCGCCGCTAGCCGCGGGGCGCATCAATTGCGACCTTGCCGCTCTCCAGCACGTGGACGCGGCCGTCGGCGAGCATTTGCACGACCTCGGGATACAGCACGTGCTCAATCGCGTGGATGTGCTCCTCGAGCGTGTCGACATCCCAGCCCTCCTCGACAGCCAGCGCACGCTGGGCGATGATGGGACCGTTGTCGTAGACCTCGTTGGCAAAATGCACGGTCACGCCAGTTACCTTGACGCCGCGCGCAAAGGCATCGTCAATCGCATGCGCACCGGTAAAGCTCGGCAGCAGCGCCGGATGCAAGTTGACCACGCGGTTGTGAAACGCCGCCAACAGAGGCGTGTGCACCATGCGCATGTAGCCGGCCATGACCACATACTCGCAGCCGCGCTCGAGCAGCTCGTGCGCGATGATCTCGTCGGCGGCAATAGGGTCGGCATAGACATCCTTGGACAGCGTGAGCGTCTGGATGCCCGCGCGCTCAGCGCGCTGCAAACCCTTAGCCGAAGGACGGCTCGACACCACAAGCTCAATCGAGGCGTTGAGCTTACCGGCGGCGATCAGATCGATCAGCGCCTGCAGGTTGGTACCCGAACCGCTGATGAGCACACCGATCTTGAGCAGCTCGGCCGTATCGGTGCCGGTCGGACGGGTGTAGGGCACAAAGCCCAGGCCCTCACTAGCAGCCATCTGCTCGTTAGCGCTCATCGGAGTACACGACCTTACCGGAGCCCTCGACGCACTCGCCCACGCGGAACGGCTTCTCGCCCAGCGCGACTAGAGCCTCGGTCACGGCGGCCTCGTCCTCGGAGGCGACGATCAGGCACAGGCCGACGCCCATGTTAAAGGTCTTGCATGCCTCGTTGGGCGCGAGCTCGGCCTGGCGCGACACGTAGGTGATGACGGGCGGAACGTCCCAACCCATCTCGGCGCCGTTGCGGGTGACCACAGCGTCGACGTCGTCGGCGAGCGCGCGGTTGAGGTTCTCGGTAATACCGCCGCCAGTGATGTGGGCGATGGCGTGCACCGGAGCGCCGCCGCGGAGCAGCTCAAGAACCGGCTTGACGTAGATGCGCGTGGGAGCCAGCAGAGCGTCGGCCAGCGAAGCACCGCCGAGCTCCTCGAGCGGACGGCTCAACTCCTCGGCCTTAGCGGCGGCCTCGGGCGTGCCCGGCTTGATGCCGTCGACACCGATGACCTTACGCACGAGTGAGTAGCCGTTGGAGTGCACGCCGGTGGAAGGCAGGCCCAGAATCACGTCGCCGGGGCGAACGTTCGCGGGGTCGAGCATCTTGGGACGGTCGACGACGCCCACGGTAAAGCCGGCGAGGTCGTAATCGGCGGGGGCCATAACGCCCGGGTGCTCGGCCATCTCGCCGCCCACGAGCGCGCAGCCCGCGAGCTTGCAGCCATCGGCCACGCCCTTGATGATCTTTGCCATGTGCTCGGCCTCAATGTGACCGATGGCAACGTAGTCCAGGAAGAACAGCGGCTCGGCGCCCGAAGCCAAAATGTCGTTGACGCACATGGCGACCAGGTCCTGGCCCACCGTCTCGTGACGGTCCATGATCTGGGCGAGCACGAGCTTGGTGCCGACGCCGTCAGTACCGCTAATCAGGATCGGGTCTTCCATATCCTTAAGCGCGGCGGCCGAGAACAGGCCACCAAAGCCACCGATGCCGCCGATAACCTCGGGGCGGTTGGTGTCCTTGACCATCTGCTTAATAGCGTCGACGGCGCGGCCGCCCTCGGCGGTATCGACGCCGGCGTCCTCGTACGTCACATGCTTGCTGTCGCTCATCTGAGCCTTCCTCTCCCACTACCGTCTGACGAGTAGGCGCCAAACGGTGCTCATAGTTGCGTTCATTTCGGCGTGTGCCATAACAGCACCCGCCGTCATATCAACAAAACAGCAGGTAAAACCTACCAAAATATACCTGTCCCCATATGGCAGGTTTTAGGCCTCGCCGTGCTCCTCTTCCCAGCTGCGGTCGTCGTATTTCTCGACCACGGCGTCGTCGTCAAAGTACAGCGGCTTGTCCAGGTTGCGGGGCTTAAAGCCCTCCATAAACTTGTCGCGGCCAAAGCTCTCGGGAATCGCCACGGGATAGCGGCCGGTAAAGCACGCGTCGCAGTAGCCGCCCTTGGGCATGACCTTAAGCAGGCCCTCGACCGAAAGGAAGGCCAACGAATCGGCGCCGATATACTCGCAAATCTCGTCGACCGTCTTGTTGGCGCTGATAAGCTGCGACTGCACGTCGGTATCGATACCGTAGAAGCACGGCCAAATGACCTCGGGCGAGTTGATGCGGATGTGAATCTCCTTGGCGCCGGCGTTGCGCAGCATCTTGACGAGCTGCACCATGGTGGTGCCGCGCACGATGGAGTCGTCGATGACGACCAGGCGCTTGCCCTCGATATTGTCGCGCAGCGGGTTGAGTTTCATACGCACGCCCATGGCGCGCAACTCCTGCGTAGGCTCGATAAACGTACGGCCCACGTAGCGGTTCTTGATAAGGCCCTCGCCAAAGGGAATACCGCTCTCGTGCGAATAGCCCTCCGCGGGCGGCAGGCCGGAGTCGGGCACGCCGATGACCAGGTCGGCCTCGACGGGCTCCTCATGTGCCAGCTGACGACCCATGTCATAACGGCAGGCGTAGACGCTCTTGCCGTTCATGATGGAGTCGGGGCGAGCGAAGTAGACCTGCTCAAAGATGCAGTTAGCAGGCTCTTCGGCTGCAGGCACGCCCTGCTCGGACACAAGGCCCTCGGCGCTGATGCGCAAAATCTCACCGGGACGGACGTCGCGGACGTACTCGGCGCCCACAATGTCGAGCGCACAAGTTTCGGAGGCGACGACCCAGCCGCCGGCGCGGGTGACATGGGTGGTGGCGTCGACCGTCGCGGCGCCGTCCTGCGACGGCAGCTGCGAAACGGATGCGGCATCGGCCTGGTCCAGGCCCTCGTCCACCAGCTTGCCCAGCACGAGCGGGCGAATGCCGTGCGGATCGCGGAATGCGTAGAGCGCCTGCTCGTTGATGAGCGTCATAGCGTAGCCGCCGCGCACGAGCTCCATGGTCTTGCGAATGCCCTCGCGCAGATGGCCCGTACGCTGGGTAAAGTAGCCGATGAGTTTGGTCGCGACCTCGGAATCCGAGTTGGAGAGGAACGGCACGCCCAGCTCGATCAGCTGGCGGCGCAGCTCGTCGGTGTTGACGAGGGTGCCGTTGTGCGCGAGCGCGATAATGACGCTATTGATGGTAGAGAGATGTGGCTGCGAGGCTTCCCAGCTCTTGGCGCCAGCGGTGCCATAGCGCACGTGACCCACAGCCAGCTGGCCGGAGAGCGTTGACAGGTCGGCGTTGGAGAACACGCGATCGAGCAGGCCCAGGTCCTTGCGAACCATAACCGTGCCGCCGTCGCCCACGGCGATTCCCGCCGATTCCTGGCCACGGTGCTGCAGTGCACGCAGGCCAAAGTACGTCAGTCGAGCCACGTCGCGATCGGGTGCCCACACACCAAAAACGCCGCATTCCTCATGCAGCTGGTCGGAGTCCGGATCATACGTCGACATGGCGTTCACCTGTCCCGCGGCACGCTCGGCCGCGCGGATGGTTTCTTGAGACATGGCATCCCCTCAGAGCCTCGTATTTTGGCGTTACCCGCCTTATTATACGCACGGCGCGACGCGCTCCCCAGCGCATGAGCAGCGCTTTTTAAAAGCCCACCGAGCTAATAATCCGTTTTGCGGCCAAACATTTTATCGGTCTGTCCAGTGCAAGCGCCCGCGCCCCCAGATGGCCGCCGCGCTCACCGTTGGGGATTACAAAGTTGCAATTGGGACGTTCGTCCTGTCTTTTGGCAGGTCGGCGGCGTATCCTTGTAATCTAGGACAAAGCGAGAAAGGTTCTGTATGGATCGAAACGAACTCGACCCCAGCGTCCCCAGCGCCACGGAGGTCAAGAAGATTCCCCTCATCATTAAGGTGTACGCCGTCCTGTGCATCCTGTCCGGCGTGGGCACACTCCCGTCGGTCGCCGCCTTTATGTGGCAGGTCATCACCGCGCTCATCAACGGCAACGCCGCCGAAAAGCTCGGCGACAATATGCTGGTCTCGGTTGGACTCATCGTCGCCGGCATCATGCTCTCTGCGGCAAGTGCCGTCATCCTGATCATCTTTGGCCTGGACCTTATCAAAAACCAGCGCCGCAACGCCGCCCGCCTGTCCTACATCCTTATTGCATTCACCGTCGTCGAGCTTTTGGTCGACGTGATGCTCCAAGGTATCGGGCTCTTCTTGCTTCGTCCCGCTATTCAGCTCGGTATCCTCATCGCGCTTTCAGCCACCGTCGATCCTACGCTTCGCCAGGAGCGCGAACTGCAGCGCCGCCTGCAGGAGATGCTCGACCGCGACGCCGCCGCCGAGGGCATGCTCGGCCGCGATGAAACCGGCGAGGGCTACATCAAGCTCAACTACTTCAACCTGTTCTGGGTATTCCTCGTCTGCTGCGTGCTCGGCCTGATCGCCGAGGACATCTGGCATATGACAGTTGACGACCCGGGCGTCTACCAGAACCGCGCCGGCATGCTGTTTGGTCCCTTCAGCCCCATCTATGGCTTTGGCGCCGTACTCATGACCATGGTGCTCAACCGCTTCTATAAAAAGAACCCCGTCATCATTTTCCTGGTAAGCGCTGTGCTCGGCGCGAGCTTTGAGGTGTTCGTGGGCTGGTTTATGCAGACCTCATTTGGCGTGGTCTCGTGGAGCTACTCGCACATAACGCTGTTCGGTTTGCCCGATCCGCTCGTGGTCCTCACGGGCGGACGCACCTGCACGGGCTTCGCCTGCCTGTGGGGCCTGGGCGGCCTCATCTGGATCAAGCTGCTGCTGCCGAGGCTGCTTAAGCTTATCAACAAGATCCCCTGGAAGAGCCGCTACTCGGCCACCGTCATCTTTACCGTTATCATGCTGGTCGACGGCGTCATGACGCTGCAGTCGCTCGACTACTGGTACCAGCGCGTTAACGGCACGGAGCCGGACATTCCCGTCGCACAGTTCTACGGAGAGCACTTCGACAACGAATACATGGAAAACCGCTTCCAGAGCATGACCATGAGCCCCAAGGATGCGACGCGCGTGTAGCGCCCACCGCGCCCAAAACGCAAAATGCCCGCCGGTATCACACGTACCGGTGGGCATTTTTATAAACGATCCTTCTATCGACGCAAGCCTCTACGCACCGCGCTCGACCTCACTCACGCATTCGCTCTTAATGGTGCCAACGAGCGCCTGCAGCGCATCGACCACGTGCGGGCGAATGTCCCCGCCGATGAGCACGAGCATGATGTCGTCACCTACGGCAAGCTCGCCGCTTGCCAGCCACACGCGCACATAGCCGATACCCGGCATCGCGCGCGTGGCCTCGATAGCAGCCTGCACCTTCTGAGCATCGAAGCCGAACACCATGCCGCCCACCTTGTGGCCTGGCGCCACGCCATCGGTCTCGACACCGCGCGCCTCGGACTTGGGAGTCGCGCGCACCACACCGTTATGTGTCAGATACATACCGCACGCAGGTGCCGACGAATCGGCCTTGGCCTCGCGAAGCCAAGCATCAATCGAAGGCATCGTTTTGCCATTCTCGAGCATTATTTCTCCCTTACCGTCATCGAGTAGCCAATTTGGAACGGGGCTTTTTAGCTACTCTCGAACAACTTATTCCTCGACCGGCGTGAGCACCATGACGGCACGCGTATTGCTCAGCGATAACGAACGACAGGTCACAAGCGTTACGACCTTGGTTGCCGAAGCGGCACGATCGGTGGCATCGCTCGCCACGGCAGAGGCACCGTCGAGCATCTCGGACAGGTAGTTCTTGAGCCCGTCGTCGCCCTCAAAATTGGGCGTGCGCGCCTTGGCATACGTGTCCTCGACCACCTTGGTCGCCAGCGGACGCAGCTTATACGTCGCATCGCGCGTGATGTAGTACACAAACTCGATGCTATCGAACGTCGCCTGATCAGTGGTGTCCGAAATCACGTTGAACATCGATCCGTCGTTCATATGGTGGCCGTAGATCGTGGTCTGCTGGTCGACCATTCCCGGCGCGGTGTCATCGCTATCCAGGAAAATGGCACCGGACGCGTTAGCCGTTCCGTCGAACAGCGTGTTGAGGTATTTGGAGTTGTTGTTGGTCTGCACCACGGGATAGTTGATGTTGGTTCCCGGCACGTAAATCCAACCCACAATCTCGGGGTTCGTCTGAGCAAGCGCATCAAAGTCGATAATCGGCACGCCGCTGGCGTCCTTATCGCTTACATATTGCTTCTCGATTTTCTGATACGAATCGCTCGCCTGCTTATAGCCAATCTGGGCATTAATAAAAATAGCGGCGGCGGCGACAATCAGACCGATACCGATGATGATGAGCAGAATGGGAATAATGGAGCGGCGCTTTTTGCGCGGCGGCTCGGTGCAATCCGACGGCGCGGCATGCGATGAAGACCGGGGCGGCTTCTTAGCGGAGCTATAAGACGAAGGACGATATGCGGCCGGCGCGTCCTGTCGACGATGCGTCGCCGGTGTCACGGGGCGCGGCGCGCGCGGCTGCTGAGGAGAGGATGTCCGACCCTGCTGTGCCGCACGGGCAGCACCCGGCTTCGACGGATCGGGAATCTGAGAAGCCTTGAATCGTTTTCCCTGATAATCGGACATGGCTCTCCTTATACTGCGGTGAAACGGCGGAACGCTTAGGCGTCAGCCATCTCCTGCTTCATCTTCTCGATAACCTTGCGGTACTCGGGGTCGCAAGCACCCAGAATCTGTGTGGCATAGATGGCGGCGTTCTTGGCGCCGTTGATGGCAACGCAGGCCACGGGCACGCCCGAAGGCATCTGCACCATCGACAGCAGCGAATCCATGCCGCCCAGGTCACTCGTCTTCATAGGCACGCCGATAACCGGCAGCGGCGTAAAGGCAGCCACGACACCACCCAGGTGAGCGGCCTTGCCGGCGGCGGCGATAATCACTTTGATACCGCGATCGGCGGCAGTCGAAGCCCACTCGTGAACCTTCGCCGGCGTGCGGTGCGCGCTCGCAATGACGAGCTCATAGGGCACACCCAGTGCCTCGAGCTCGGCGGTGCAGCCTTCCATAACGCCCAGATCGGACTTGGAACCCATGATGATCCCGACAACCGGCTTTTGATCTGCCATAAACAAAGACCTCCTGTTGAGAGCGGTGACGCGGCGAATCCGCGACCCTTAACTGCAAATAATTCAAGTATAGCCGCCGATGCTGATGTGTTCGGCGGGAGACGGAACGCTTTGCGAGATTAAGGCCGAAGGGTCGGAGCTTTCCGCCTACATTCAAAAAGCGTGCCCACCGTCCTTGGGTGGGACGGCGGGCACGCTTGCTTAGCTGTTGCTGGGGCTACTTAGCCTTGCTGCGACGATGGAAGAAAGCGCCGATCGCGGCGATGATGGCGCCAAGACCACCGACGGTCGCGACGGTCGCCGCCGTCTGGTCTCCGGTATTGGGAATCGCCGAACCGTTCTTCTTGCTGCCCTGGGCCTTGTCGCCTGCGGGCTTGCCCGCCTGGTTGCCGCCGTTCGAGCCATTGCCGGAACCCTGGTTGCCCGAGCCGCCCTGATTGCCGGAATCGGCATCCTTGAGGCTCTCAATAGCCAGCTTGAGCTGGTCATAGGCCGCCTGGAGCTGGGTGTCGGAAGCATTCTCAGCACCCAAGACGTCCTCGGCGTAGGTAATGGCATCCGTCAGGGCCTTGACAGACTCGGCCGTCTTGCCCCTGGTGTCAGTCTCCTTCGCCTGCTTGACCAGGGCCTTGAGCTGCTTCTTAGTCGGTTTCTCGACCGGGGCCACCGGGGTCTTCTCGAGCGCGCCGCGGGCGCTCTCGAGCGCCCTGAGCGCCTGGTCGACCTCGCCCTGCGTGGCTTTCTCGTCGCTCAAGATGGCGCGGGCGCTCGCCAGGGCGTTCTCGAGCGCCGTCCAGGAGGCCTCGGTGTAGTCACCGGCCTTGAGGTCGCCGGCAGCAACCTCGGCATCAACCTTTTCGATCGCGGTAGCGAGATCATCCTTCGCCACCGGATCGGGGACGGCCGTACCGTAGAACTTGAGCTCCGCCATGCTGCAGTAGGCATCAACGTTGCCACCGCCGGCGTGAATCACCTTGACGGTCACGTAGCGACCGCGCGCGGCGCCAAAGCTCATCTGTTTCCAGTCGCCACGGTCGGTGAGCACGCGGCCGTCATTGTCGAAGGCGAACGTACCCATCGACGCGGCGGTGCCCATCTCATAACCGTCGGCAGTGTCGGAGACCAGTATCTCGGCCTCGAAGATATCGCCGTTAGTGCCGCCGTCCTGGCGCGGCAGGAATGTAACGTCGGTGAGATCGTAGTCGCGGCCCAGGTCGACACTCAGATACTGGGGCATACCGGTCCCATGGGCCCAGTCGCTGTGCCAAAGCGTCCGCTCGTCGCCGTCGAGAGCGTTGACGGCGTTGCTGCCCTCGTAGTCGGCCTCACTCGAGAAGCCGGCCACCTTGACGTTCTTGCGGTTCTCGGGCGTGTTGATAAGAATCTTCTCATCGACAGGGCGCATCTTGAGGCCGTCGATTGCCTTCTCGATCTTGGCTGTGGCGTCTGCGACATCCTTCTTGCTATAGCTGCCTTGGCCGCCGTCGAGGAGCTTCTGAGCCGCCTCGACCGCAGCGGTGAGAGCTGCATAGGAATCCTTAGTGTAGACGGATTCGCTGTAGCCCGCGGCCTCGGAAAGCGCTGCCACGAGCGCAGAGGTATCGACACCAGCCTTGACTTCGACCTCATAGGATGCGGTCTTGGAGGGGTCGAGTACCGACGCCACCGTGATCTTTGCCTTGCCGGCCTTGTTGGCACGCAGGTAGTAGCTCACGCTATCGCCAGCCTGAACAGCGGAGACGCTTACCACAGAGGGGTCGGAGCTCTCGACCGTCACATAGGGGTAGCCGGCGCTCTCAGGCGTGGCCTTGGCGTCGACGAGCGTAACGTCGCCTTCAAAGAACTCGGTCTGGTTCTTGCCTAGCTCGACACCCTCGATGGCCTCGACACCCTGCGTGTAGTTGAAGTTGACCTCACGCAGTGTGAGCATCTGGTCACCCGATGCCTCAAGCGGCGTGACCTCGACCTTGGTCGCCTTCTTGCCCTTGTTCTCGGCAGAGAGGCCAAAAGCGTAGCGAGCCCGGAAGGAATCGTACTCCCCGCCCGCGAACTCTTGGGTCGAGCCATCCTCGAACGTCACGACAGCCTTGATCTTCTGCACGGTTCCGTTGCCACCGTTGCGGTTAACGACCTCGACACTATCGAGTTTCGAAGGCGTCTTAAATGCGAATGTCATCGTGGTGGGAAGCTTCACGTAACTCGGAAGCTTACCCTCGCTGTCCCAGTTGCCGCTCCAGTTCCATAGGAACTCAAAGCCGTTGTCGCCCTCGTTATTATCGAACAGCGCGTTATAGCTCTTCTGCTGGATAAGTTTCTCGACGTTGGTCCCGTCGTCGGTCGTGAGCTCATCGTTGGTCATCGTGATGTTGAAGGCATCCTGACCGTACTCGGCGACCGTTGGCTGAGGAACATCCGGCATCGTCACCGTGCCGTCGCTCGCAAACTCAAGTGCGTCGCATGCCGGACCGATGAGCCAAGATGTCGAGGGCAGTTCGACCTTGCCGGCGGTCTTGGCCTTGAGCTTGAAACTCGCCACCGCGCCGGTACCGTTGTAGAGCTTGCCATCGCCGCGGTTGGCAAAGGCGAGATTGATAGTCTGCGTTCTGTCCGCGAACTGGACCTTCTCGCGAGACAGGTTCTCCATGCCGGCAGTCGAGCCGTCCTGCGCGATGCTCTCGGACACAAACTCGAACTGGTCGCTCTTGAAGTTGACGAGAGCGCCCAGGGCGTTGACGTTCTTGGCGTCGGCCGCATAGACATCAACGGTGATCTCATCACCGGCCTCGACCTCGGTCTTGCTCGGAATCACCGCGAGCGAACCGGCGACCTTGCCCTTTTGTTTAGTGCCGCCGTCAAGACCCGCCATGGTGAACGAGTAATCGTAGACGTCGTAAACGCCGTTATCGTTGAGGTCGGCGAAGTGGTCGCGGATCTGCGAACCGAACGTCGGGGTATCGGGCTCGCGATTCTCGAGGCCCAGATAGTTCTTCATGTTGGAGTAGTCTCCGTCGGAGATCGTGGCCTTGTTGAGGTTGGAGCCCACGGCGAAGCCATCCGTGCCGTCGGTCTTGTAGATGGCAATCTCGGACGCGGAGAAGAAATTGCCGACCGAGGCGAGCGGTGTCATGCGCACGTAACGGGCGGCCACGGTGCCGTCAAACGCTACCGTCTTACAATCAGCGGAACGTGCCCAATCGACCTCCTGGCTCGTCCAGTGGACGCCATCGAGACTCGTCTCAACACGCATCTTGGTCACAGTGCCGTTGCCGGCGTCATCGCGCGGATAGTACTCGAGCTTATCGAGCTTGTAAGCGCGTCCATAGTCAACGGTAAGCGCCTTGCCCAGATCGTTGCCACCGGAGTGGAAACCGCCGTCGCCCGACTGGAACTCATGGTCGAAGGCGAGCTCGGCCTTATGGCTGCCGTAAAGTGAGCCCTCCCAGGTGATTTGCTCGGCGTCGGGGACGTTCCGCCACGGATCGAGTGCGGAGTTCGCCTCGAGCACATCGCTCCAGGCGGAGTAGCCCTCGGCGTTGCGCGAACGAATCTGGTAGGTGTGCTTGCTATTGTAGGCGAGGTCGGTGTGCGTGAACTCGGCCGCATCACCCACGGCGAACACGGTGCCGTCGACCTTAAGGTCGTAGGAGGTAGCACCATCGACCTTTCCCCAGGTGAGCTTGATGCTCGTTGGGGTCGTGACGTCCTCGGGGGCAGCAAGGTTCGTGGGTGCGGAGAGGCTCTCGTTGAGGCGATCGGCTGTGAGCGTGGCGTCGGCGTTCACGAAACCGCCCAGCTCGAGCGTCTGCGCCGCCGCAGCAACATCGGTCTTCGCGAACTTGACGTAGACCTTGGGGTTCGTGGTGATCTTGGTGTTGTTAAAGCTCTCGCCCCGCTCGGCCTCGGTGCCGTCCACATCGCTGCCGTAGTGGTTGAGGTTAGGGGTCTCGCTGTAGAAGTAGACCGCCTGGCCGGCCTCGGGGGTCGCGGTGTCAAAGGTCTCCTGCGAGTCGACCTCAACCACGTTGAGCGCGGATCCGCCGTTCTTGGCGACGACGCTCATGGGCTTGGCGGACACGTTGGCCACGAAGGTCGTGGTGCGATTGGAGTCGTAGCCGTTGTAGCCACCCTGCGAGGCTTCGGCGGTAAAGGTCGCGGTGCCGCCTGCGGCCTTGGATCTGTAGACGGTGCTCACATGCTCACCGTAGGAGATATTGTCGATCGTACCGTAGGAATCGTCCTCAGTCGTGTTGTTCTCGATGGAGGAGCCGTCGTCCTCGTACTGCGTAAAGGTGCCGTCGCCCTCGGTGGCGAAGAACTCGACGATACGCTGGCTGCGGTCGGTACCCTTGGTGTTGGTGTCGCTCACGGCCTCGGGGTTGTTGTTCTCGGCGTACATCGGCACGATAGCGTTGGCCTTCACAAACAGCGGCAGCTTCCAAAGCGGAGCCTCGTAGTTGTTGAGAACCTGGCCGCCGCGATACTGCTTACCCGAGAAGTAATCGATCCAGATGGTGGGATTCTCGTCGGTGCCGTAGTTGGGGAGGTAAATCCCATTGCGAATGTCGTTGCCGTTCTCGTCTGCCTGGGTATCCTGATACACCGGTGCCACTAGGAAGTTCTCACCGAACATATACTGGTACTGCGTCGAGGTGCTTGCGGCGTACTCGGAGTTATCGGAAAGCAGCATGGCGCGGATCATGGGCAGGCCGGCATCGCCGTTACCCGTGTCGATGTTGGCCGCCGAGGCCGCGCTCGTGTAGATATAGGGCATGAGCTGCGCCTTGAGCTTGAGGTAGAAGCGCGAGATGCCTGTGTAGGGATCGCCGTGCGTCATGGGCGATTTACGGTAGGTGCCCCAACCGTCCATGTCGAGCATAGAGGGCGTGAACGTCTTCCACTGGTAGTCACGCGCAGAGATGATGGGGTCGCCGCCAAAAATGCCATCCATGTCGGAGCCGATGTTGGGGTTGCCCGAAAGACTCTGACC
>OGXI01002148.1_pt1 | contig 15289 bp, 8 predicted proteins | sample 1576221 | NCBI WGS metagenome assembly OGXI01 (sample SAMEA3541523, study PRJEB24748) | human gut metagenome | biome: human gut; feature: human-associated habitat; material: faeces | place: China | collected 2012
TTATCAACCAGAAAGGCGGCACGGGCAAAACCACCACCTGTGAAAATTTGGGCGTAGGGCTTGCAATGGAGGGCAAGAAAGTTCTGCTTGTGGACGCTGACCCACAGGGTTCGCTTACTGTCAGTATGGGCTGGCAAGACCCGGATGCACTGCCCACTACACTCTCCACTCTTATGCAGAAAGCCATGAACGACCAGTGTATTCCACCCGGCGAAGGGATTCTGCACCATGCGGAGGGCGTTGACCTTATCCCGGCCAACATCGAACTGGCCGGACTGGAAGTGGCTCTGGTGAATACCATGAGCCGGGAGAAAGTGATGAAACAGGTGTTGGAAAGCGCAAAACGCGAGTACGACTATATTCTGATTGACTGCACTCCCTCTCTCGGTATGCTGACGGTCAATGCGCTGGCAGCGGCAGATTCCGCACTGATTCCGGTGCAAGCACAATATCTTTCGGCAAAAGGGCTGGAGCAGTTGCTTCAAACCGTGCAGAAAGTAAGGCGGCAGATAAACCCGAAACTGAAAATTGAGGGCATCCTGCTCACCATGACGGACAGCCGCACCATCTATGGGCAGCAAATCAGCAATCTGATTCGGCAAGCCTACGGAAAGCATTTGAAAGTGTTCGACCAGACAATTCCCCGTTCTGTCCGCGCTGCCGAAACCAGCACGACCGGAAAAAGCATTTTCCAGTATGACCCGAAAGGCAAAGTGGCAGAAGCCTATCATTCCATCGCAAAGGGGGTGTTGGCCGATGCCGAAAAACGGCTTAAACGTCAGTTTGAACAGCTACGATGATATTTTTTCCACCGAAGAAACGCGGCAGGAAGAACAGCGCGAACAGGTACAGCAAATTCCCATTGATGAGTTGTATCCGTTCAAAGACCATCCCTTTAAGGTGCTCGATGATGAAGCTATGCAGCGCACAGTAGAAAGCATAAAGCAGTTGGGTGTCACAAATCCGCTGATTGCTCGTCCGCGCCCGGATGGTGGCTACGAAATCATTTCCGGCCATCGCCGCCAACACGCTGCACAGCTTGCTAGACTGAAAACCCTGCCGGTTATCGTCCGTGATATGTCGGACGATGCCGCTGTTCTGCTCATGGTTGATTCCAATCTTCAGCGCGAACAGATTTTGCCGAGTGAGCGGGCATTTGCCTATAAGATGAAACTGGATGCACTGAAAAGGCAAGGTGCTAGGTCAGATTTAACTTCATCCCAAGTTGGGATGAAGTTGCAAGCTCTTGATATTGTTGGACAAGAAGCTGGTGATAGCCGCAACCAAGTACACCGTTTTATCCGCTTAACCAATCTTATCCCGGAACTGCTGGACATGGTAGACGAAAAGAAAATCTCATTTAACCCTGCGGTGGAACTCTCTTATCTTGATGAAAGCCAGCAGCGAGATTTTCTTGAAGCTATGGCTGACACGCAAAACGCCCCATCGCTTTCACAGGCGCAACGGCTCAAAAAGCTGGCGCAGGAAGGTCATTTCTCGTATGACGTTGCCTTTGCCGTGATGGGTGAACCGAAAAAGGACGAATTGGACAAAGTTGTTATCAAAAACGATACCCTGCGGAAATATTTTCCCGAAAGCTCTACTCCGAGAGAGATGGAAGAAAAAATCATTGGGCTTTTGGAAGAAAGTAAAACCGAAAAAGTTGTATTCAGGAGCGATTCTATCAAAAAATATTTTCCGAGCAACTATTCGTCAGAACAAATCGAAAATTCAATTCTCAAGATGCTCGACCAGCGCATGAAAAAGCGCAAGCATGAAGCTGAACGCTGACGATCAGATAAAACGCAAGACCCACTTTGGGTCTTTTTCTTTTGCAAACATGGAGGAAAAAGCCTATGAACAACACCGCTACTCGTATGATTCGTTCCGAGGAGATCACCATTGATATGCGCATCTGCACCATTCTGGCAGGTGGCAAGAAGCCCGGTGAAGTCTACTTTGCCGCCATTGCGCCGGATATGGAACTGACGGTTATTACTCTGGATGAAGCCCCTGACATTCTGCCCTGCTTCGATGAAAGCGATGCCAGCATCCATCTTCCCGACACTTCGCTGCTGCTCTGCTACAATCCGGCACAGGTTCTGAAGATGGCGGGCAAGCGTTACCTGACTGGCCCGGTCATTCTGGTACGCACCAACATGGACGGGAACTTCATTTCGCTTACCATTGATGACGTGTACCGTTTCCAGAAGTTTCTGGCGAGCCACAGCGTTACACTCATGGCAGACGATCAGAAGCTGCCCTGCATTTGCATCGTCTGAGGTGTGTTATGCTGAATTTTTTCATCAGTTTCGCATTTTTTGAGTTCGGCGCACTCTGCGGCTTCTTCGTGGCTGCGCTGATGCAGGCGGCAAGGGATGGTGGTGAAATTGCAGGAAGAAATCGAACAAAAGACATTCAACATTATGATCTCCACCACGAAGCTGTCTGCCCGGACTGTCCTGCGGGCAGTTAAAGCGGCGTTTCGGCTGTACCAGTCCAAGGCGTCCCAAGGCAAGCAGAGCGTCCGAACTCTGTTGCGGCAAAACCGGGGCGTGTCCAGCGTGGAGATCAGCAAGACCGGCATCCGTGGGCTGGAACGCTATGCCAAAAAGTACGGCATCGACTACGCCATCCGCAAGGACACCTCCGAGGTGCCGCCCCGGTATCTGGTCTTTTTCAAAGCCCCGGACGCAGAAGCCTTCAACTCGGCGTTTAAAGAGTATTCGGCATCTCTGCTGAACAAAGGCAAACGCCCCTCGGTGCTGGCAAAACTGCATGAACTGGTGCAGGCGGCGGCAGAACTCCCCGGCAAAGTCCGGCATAAGGAACAGGAGCGTGGACTGTGACCACGAAAAAGCTGATAAAGCTGCTGGCACTGTACCTGCCCTATATTTTGCTGGGGCTGGTGGCAACCAACATTGGCGAAGCGTGGCGACTTGCCGAGGGCAAAGAACTGGGCGATAAGATTATGTCCATGATGGGTACGATCCCGGTGGCATTTGCAAACCCTCTGCCCAGCCTGCATCCGCTTGATTTGCTGGTGGGTCTGTGCTGTGGCGCAGGGTTACGGCTGGCGGTCTATCTGCGTGGCAAAAACGCCAAGAAGTACCGCCATGGCATGGAGTACGGCTCTGCCCGGTGGGGCACCGCCAAGGATATCGAGCCGTTCATGGCTCCCAAGTTTGCCGACAACATCATCCTGACCAAAACGGAACGGCTGATGATGTCCAACCGTCCGCCGGACCCGAAAAATGCCCGGAACAAAAACGTGCTGGTGGTGGGCGGCTCCGGCAGCGGCAAGACCCGGTTTTGGCTCAAGCCCAACCTTTTACAATGTCACAGCTCCTATGTCGTCACCGATCCGAAGGGAACTATCGTGCTTGAATGTGGCAACGCGATGTTGAAGAACGGTTACAAGGTCAGGATTCTGAACACCATCAACTTCAAAAAGTCGATGCACTACAACCCCTTCGCCTATGTCCACAGCGAAAAGGACATTCTGAAACTGGTCACGACCCTGATGACCAACACCAAGGGCGAAGGGTCCGGCGGGGACCCTTTCTGGGAAAAAAGTGAACGTCTTTTGCTGACTGCGCTTATCGCCTATCTGCATTATGAAGCCCCGGTGGAGGAGCAAAACTTCGCAACCTTGCTGGAAATGCTGAACACCATGCAGGTGCTGGAGGACGATGAGGAATACCAAAATCCGGTGGATCTGCTGTTTGAAGAACTGGCAAAAACAGACGGTTTTCTAACCGTTAGAAAAAAGCGGCTCGCAGCTTCGGGGTACGAAGCATATCTCGCAGAAAAATTCTCTGCCAGCAGCCGTAAAGCGGCTGCTTTGCTGCTTAAGCATATTAGAAAAGGAGAAAAAGAATGAATAAAAATATTTTAAAAAAATACTATGAAATGCAGGGCAAGGTAATCCTCCCGGAACAGAAAGACAATAACAATGTTGAACTGGCGGCATCCGTTGCGGCTAATTTTGCATCAATCGGTTTCCCGATGACAACAGAGCAGACGAAACATCTGGCTAAAGCCGATAAGGATGACATCATTGCATTTTTTAAGACAAACTACGAAATGCTCTCTGACGTGCTTGGGGCTGGCAAGAAGCTTACTCCATTTTATCCTGACTTCCCTGAATGCTGCATGGAACGAAGTTATGCAGAATATTTTCTTGACCAGATTATCTATGGTCTGTCAGGTCTTGAACTTGAACCGTCTGTCTATATGAAAAAGAAAAAGACTTATCCTTTTCTCGGTACACCTATGCATAGAATCCTGATTGAGGGCAGCAATGAAGACCTTGATGAAACTTTCCGTATGGCGGTCAAATCTGCCATTGCATACTCAAAAGAACAGCGTGAATTTATTATGGAATATGTAAAAGAAAACCCTGGCAGCATTGATGCGTTGATTGAGAATGTATCAACAAAGAACAGGGAGAATGCTGTCGCATGCGCGATGATGGCGGAAGAACTGTCAGGCAATGCAATCCATACTGCCGCATTTATGAAACAGCCGGCTGACCTGTTAAGATATGCTGCTTTCAAGTCACTTGGTAAAGATGGTTCTGACCGTGACCCTTATGAAGCAATCCCCCTGCGTGATGATGCGAAGACAATGCCATCATTTAAACTTGGTCGAAAAGACCGTGCTTTTGTAATGGACTGTCTGGCAGCAATGGATAAGGGTAATGGGGAAAGACTGTCTAATCTGATGCATGGCCATGACAAAGAATGGGAAAAGCTGTTTAACGTTCTTCATATCACAGATAAGGCCTGGGCAAAACCGAAATACGATAACGTTAAGCGTGCAATCATCATTATCCAGAGTGAAGAAAAAATTGACCGCCCGGCAAGACGTATTGAAGAGGCAATCAAAGCCGGTGATGTTGAAGCAGCCGTAAAAGAAGCTTCAAGAATGCCTGGTGATTTTATGCGCCGCTTTGATAAGCTGTACCGTATGGGAATTGAACAGGGGAAAGAAGACCTTGTTGTAAATGCTATGAAAGAAGTTGCGGCAAAAGCCGGTATCGCGACTGTGACTGGAACAATCGGAAATGTTGAGCAGCGTGACCATGACGACGAAAAACGTTACTTCAAAGGCAAGAATGGAAAGGTTGTTGAAACAACAGACAAGAACAGAAAAGCATTCACAAAAGAACAGATTAAAAATGTTGTTGATGCTGCAATGAACGGAATGTCTGAAAAGTTTGCCGGAAAAGACAGCATGGGTAAGGTCTATATGGCTGAAGGTGTAAATGACGTAAAAATCCCTGTTGACATCCGTGATAATTCCGGAGCAATTGGCAATATGACATCAGGCTCCAAGATGCCAATTGATGACAGCTGGGAAAAGATGCGTTTCTTTGTTGGCTGGACTAACATCAACAACAAGGCAGGGTATCATGATGGAAGGGTTGATATTGACCTGACGGTTGCGTTCTGCGATAAGAACATGGATATTGTTGGGTTCTGCGGATGGAATGGAAGCAAAAACGGAAACGGTTTTGTATATTCCGGTGACGTACAGGACGGCGGCCCGGCAAAAGGAAAAGGTCGCGGTGAGTTTATTGATGTGGATATTGATAAGCTGAAGGATGACGGTGTTATGTATCTTATCCCACAGATTAACAGTTATACATGTCAGAAGTTTTCTGAGCAGCCTAATACCTGTTTTGGTGTTATGAAGAGGACATCTGACGATATGGGTGAGGTATTTGAGCCCGCAGCTGTTGTAAACCGCTTTGTGCTTGACAGCGAATGCACACAGGCTTCTCCTTATGTGATTGATATTGTCAACCGTGAAATCCTCTGGATGAACGAGCAGGCAATGAACAATGTAGCATCAAGAGGACTGAATGGTGTTCTGAAACGTGTAGGCAGAACCTGCGATTCAAAAGGTATGTCCCTGTCCAGACTGATTGAGGCTAATGTTATGGCAAACGGCGAGTGGACGAAAAATCCGCAGAAGGCAGATATCATTTTTGTCAGAGATGCGGAGGAGATGTCTGATATCAAGTCTGAATTTGAATTAGATGGAAGCTATGACATGAAGTTTAAGCTTGGAAACAACATGGAGTATATTACCGGATATTTAATGCAGGAAGGGAAAAGAGAACCGGAGAAACTGACACCGGAAAGTATCAAGGTGTCGGTGGAAGTAACAGAAACGAAATAAGACTGAATATGCTGACCGGTCCTGCCCTAAACGGCCGGGGCTGCTCAAATAAAAAGGAGAGGGGGATAATGCGATTACAAAAGAATAAAGTTTTTCTAACGGTTATATTTTTTGTCTGTGGGATTGGAGCCGGGTGCTTTTGTGGCAACCCGGCTTATGTTACAGGAAATGATGAAAATTTGGTATACAACTTTAAGGATTCCAAAAAAGAAGGCACAGTCACCTTTACAAAAAAGTGGAAAGACAGAAAACTAAATGATAACAGGCCTGTTCCCGATATTGAAATCAGTACGGCAAAACCAAGAAAAGATGTGAGGGGATATACAGTAACATTCCACAGTAATGGCTTAAAATTTGCTGACGGTTCCACCGAAAATGAAATGATATTTAACAGTTCAAAGGATATCGTGAGCGGACAGTACAAGATGCCTAAAGGTTCGTATGTTTTATGGTACACAGAACCGGAATGTGTAAACCAGGTAAAAGTGTCGTCTAGCGGTATCCCATCTGTAAAAATTGATAAAGATATTGACTTGTATGCAAAGTCTGCTACTTTTGTTTTGAAACAAGGCCCGGATGTAAACAAGCTGATTCCTGATGATGTCACATCGGTTATCTTTACTGATGAAGAAATGCCTGATGGAGTATCAGGGATAAATATGGATGCTGACGGTGATGGCGGAGTTGTCGGGTGGATTGACAATCAGTGCTTGAAAATTTCCACTCAGGTTGACGGAATAAAGATTACATTCAATACTTCAGCACAAGATATGTTCAGTTTAAAGAAAAACTTGACAAATATACAATTCAATAATATTGATACAGCCAATACGACTTCAATGGCGTATATGTTTAGGGGATGTAAAAATCTGACAAATATAGATTTATCAATGTTTGTGACAAAACAAGTTGAAGCAATGTCTGGCATGTTTGCTGAATGTAATACATTTACATCTATTGATTTATCTTCGTTCGACACCTCAAATGTTAAATATATGAATTCTATGTTTCGAAATTGTATAAACGTTACCGAAATAAACGTATCGAGCTTTAACACAGCAAAAGTAATAAATATGGGAGATATGTTTAATTATTGCAGCAAGCTTGAATCTCTTGATTTATCCAGCTTTGATACTTCAAATGTAACGTCTATGGGATACATGCTTTTTCATTGCTCTGTTTTAAAAAATCTTGATATATCAAATTTTAAAACGCCAAAAGTAACATCGTTTGTCGGTATGTTTGCTGAAGATGGAAACCTGTTAAGTATTGATGTTTCTGGATTTGACACATCAAATACGACTAACTTCGGAATGATGTTTTATGGATGTAAAAGGCTGACATCATTGAATGTAAACAATTTTGTTACGTCAAAAGCTGCCGATATGGGTATTATGTTCGGCGGATGCAGTGGACTTACATCTATCGATGTTTCATCTTTTGATACGTCAAATGTAAAAAATATGAGCAGAATGTTTGAAGGATGCGGCTTTGAAGCTATAGATGTATCTAATTTTAACACGTCGAATGTAACAAACATGCAGCAGATGTTTTATGGATGTCAAAAATTAAAATCTCTTGATTTATCAAATTTTAACACTCATTGCGTAACGAATATTTGTAATATGTTCAATTTGTGCTATGTGCTTACGTCATTAGATATTTCAAGCTTTGATACAACAAATGTAACAAACATGAACTGGACTTTTTCAAATCTGAATAAATTGAAGACGCTTTCCCTTGGTGAGAAATTCGCATTTGTCGGCACTGTTTACGGCCTTGCTGGAACGTGGGCTAACTCTGCCGGTGATGAGTTTGACAGTATGGCTATGCCAAACAATGTGGCTGATACATATACAAGAGTGTCTTGATATACAAACCGCAGAAATTTTGAAAAATTAGCCGTCGCATCCTTGTGATTTTAGTCATCGACGGGCTGGGGAACTGCGGCCAACTTTAATTGTCAGTCAGGACACACGTGAGGGAACCGGAAATCCCGTCCGCTCAGCATCTTAGACTTTCGTCTGTTTCGCACGCACGTCGTGCTGGTACACGCGAGCGCAGCTCGCGGTATCATGAGCTAGTTAGACAGCTCTGCTTTCTAAATATATAAAAATATCGTTTACGACATTTTGTTTCTCTACGTTTCGGCGTAGAGATTTTTTTATTTTCATTAAATTTTTTCGCAAAAAAAATCGTCCCATTTTTAATTTTTTCAGCATATTAAATATGCAAGAAATTGAAATACAAATTTTTACAAAAGGAGGTGCCTTGCATGGAAATCACTTCAAGCTATCAGATAGAAATCTTATCAAATACAGATATGAAAAGCACAGTGCAGATTTACCGCAGGGCACTTGCTTTCGTTATTGATGTATGTAATAAAGAGTGGACTGATATTTCATCAATTGAAGTCCAAGTACAAAAGAAAAGCTTTGTTGAGAAATTAATCCATCCAACCAAAAGCAATCCAAACCCTAAATATCCATTTGACATCAAGGGGTCTGAATTCTATAAATTTCCATCATATCTCAAAAGAGCGGTTATTGCTGAAGCAATCGGTGCTGCAAGCAGTTATCGCAACAATTATAAGAACTGGGAAGATAATGGAAAGAATGGAAAAGCTCCAGAGTTACAGGTGGACAGGCATGCAATGCCAGTGTTCTACAATAATAACATGTACAAGGAAGACGCACCTAAAAATGCCAAATATCCAAAAGGTATGAATCCAGGAGACGGCAATATCAGATGGCTAAAGTTGTATCAGAATAATGACTGGGTATGGATTCCTGTCAGATTAAGAAAAACTGATATTAATTATATAAATAAATACTGGGGAGCCTGTGAAGATAAAAGCGCCCCTACATTAGAAAAAATACATAACAAATACTATCTGAGATTTTCTTTTACGGAAACCGTAATTTTAAGCGATACACCTATTGCAGAACAGATTATTTGTGCAGTAGACCTTGGAATCAATACGGACGCAGTATGCAGTATAATGAAAGCAGATGGAACTATCCTTGCAAGAAAGTTTATCGATTTTACAAGTGACAAAGACCGGATGATTCATGCCATGAACAGAACACGACGTAAGCAGTCCAAGTATGGCCCCAAAAGTGCCAGAAGTCTTTGGACTTATGTAAAACGTTTAAATGAAGACCGTGCAAAGAAAATATCAGCGGCAATCGTAGAATTTGCATCCCAACATTCCGTAGATGCTATCGTAATGGAACATCTGGATTTCAATGGATGCAAGAAGCGAGGCAGTAAGGCGCAGAGACTTTCTATGTGGAATCACGGAATCATCCGTGAGAAGGTAGAACAAAAGGCGCACCTCCTCGGCATAAGGATTGCAACAATCTGTGCATGGAAAACAAGCGCTCTTGCTTTTGATGGAAGCGGAAGTGTTACCAGAGATGATAATAACCATGCACTTGCAACGTTCACGACAGGCAAACAGTATAACTGTGACCTGAGCGCCAGCTACAATATCGGCGCCAGATATTTTATCCGTGAACTCCTTAAATCTCTTCCGGCGACGGAAGAGTCCCGCGTAAAGGCAAAAGTTCCTGACGCTGGGCGTAGAACCTCCTGTACATTATCAACGCTGCGGGCGCTTGTAAAAGAGCTTTCCGCAGCATAGAGATGTATTTGCCCACCTGTCTATGTTCTAGCTTTTGTGTGGGTCTCTGTTTCGTCAGATTCAGAGATTCAGCATCCTCCGGGATACTCTAACTAAGCTTAAACCGTATTCAGAGACAGGGCGCTTTACCGATTAAAAAGGTAGAGGGGGCATGACACATTACTTGAAGCACGTGACTTAAGTCATGTGAGGTTCACACTCATTGCGTAACAAATATTTGTAATATGCTCAATTTGTGCTACGCGCTTACGTTATTAGATATTTCAAGCTTTGATACAACAAATGTAACAAACATGAACTGGACTTTTTCAAATCTGAATAAATTGAAGACGCTTTCCCTTGGTGAGAAATTCGCATTTGTCGGCACTGTTTACGGCCTTGCTGGAACGTGGGCTAACTCTGACGGCGATGAGTTTAACAGTATGGCTATGCCAAACAATGTGGCTGATACATATACAAGAGTGTCTTAATATACAAACCGCAGGAATTTTGAAAAATTTTTGCGGTTTTCTTCATATTAAATATAAAGCAGTAATGCTTATATAATATAGGAGGTAATAAAAAATGAAGCTAAAAAAAGTCGCTTCGCTTTTGCTGTCTGGCGTCATGCTGTTGTCGCAGCCGGCATATGCAGCAGGTAAAGTAAATGAAGTTGTAGAAGCTAATGTTGCTGGTGAAGAGAAGAGCATCGATGAAAATATAAACACAGACAATATGGGTGAAATAAACGTATCAAACGAAACGGCAAATCAGGAAGCTCTTGACAGCACGTCAAGTGTTTTAAGCTGGAATGGAACATTTTACCAAAATCAGAATGCTGAAGTCAATGTCTCTTATGAAAGCGGAGATGATATTGGTGCTCTTGGAGCCATTCAGTTTGACGACTTATCAAAAGAAGCAGAGGCAGAAGCCTGTGAAAAAATTAAATCGCAGATGATTAATGTAAGTGTGCGGGGAATTAAATGTTTCAGTTTAAATACTGAAAATAAAAACCAGGCATCTTATAAAATAAATATTGTTATGCAAGATGCGAGCGAGTTCAGAAATGCAGAACTGTATCATATTGCTGAAAACGGAGAACCTGAAAAACTTACTTATGCAATTGAAAACACTGATGACGGCAGGCAGAGGATTGCGTTTATATCGTCTGGAGGCCTTGGCGATTTTGCATTTGCGTCAATCTCAGATTTGTCTGATATAACCGTGGAGGAACCTGGGGCGTCTGATATACCTGAAGCTGATGGCAATACTTCCGGAGACGATGGTGATTCTGATGATATGACAGACTTAACAATAAGTGATAGTACTGAAGATACTTCTGAAAATGAAGATATAACCGTTAACGATAGTGATAAAATGGCTATTGGCGAGACCGAAAGCCAAGATAACGAAAGCAGTGACAATACTGACAAACAAAATGAAGATGTCATTGATTCTGCATCTACAGAAAAAAGCACTGATACAACAGATAATAACACCCCCGGAGATTCTGTTGAACCTGTATCTATAGATAATTTTAAGGTTTTGTTTGTGAGTGGAGCTGATAATATTGACGGCCAGACTGTATGGAATCCATCCGACCCGGCGGCTGGCCATTCATTTATCTACCGTGCGGAGTACACAATGTCAGGAAAGTTTTCTACTGATATCGGTGCCTTTAAAATAGAAGTTCCATTACATATACTGAAAGACAAAGACGGGAACTGGGCAGATACGTTTCGCTGCCCGTACAGACTGAGTTCTGAACTGTCAGAAAATGATGTTCCTGATTTCGTATATGATATTGATGAAGAAAACAACAAGGTAACAATCTATAATTATAAATCATATCCAACCGGAACTTCCGGCTATATAGAGTTTGCATACGAGACCACAAAAGAGACAACCGAATATACTGATATGTCAGTATCGGACAATGTTCCTGCGAAAGTATATGCAACAAATGAAAATTCTACTGTTACCGCTGATGCAACTGCAGACGGCGTTTGCATAGATACACATGCAACAATTGCATACACACAGAAAAAGAAACCTACATTATATAGAAGCTGGAATAAAGCATGGGGAGAAGCACCGGCAGACGCGGGGAATTATTATTATCTTGTATGGCCAATCAAAACATATGTGAATAAAAACACATCATATTATTCATTTACATTAAATGATACATGCACAGATATGAAAAGCAGTGTGATTGGTTACAGGTTTTCAGGACAAAATTCGTTTTCAGATATAAATAGTATTGATAATGTAAAGACGTATGGTGACAGATATGATTATGTTTTGACCAGATATAGTAAAGCAGATGCTGATGCAATCTCAAAAGATGAGGGAAGGTTTTATATACATAATGATATTGAAGCAATAGTAAGCCCGTCAGACCATGTTGATGCTGATACAAATGCTACTTCATCGTATGACTGGTTTTATGAATCTCCAGTATATATATACGGAAAAGGAGATTTTTGGGCTGAAAAATATGGAATTTACGGAGAATACAATAAGGTTGAAAGCTCTGAGGATATATCAAATTATGTTCTTGGGGAATTTGAAGAAGGAGATATTGATACACTGCCAAATTTAAAATACCGTGTTATTGGTGACGGCAGGCCGATGTCTTATACGACTGAAGATGGAAGTGCTGGAGGAGTCGAAGATGCGGTAAATGACATGTTCTGGAAAAAAAGGGTTGATTACAATATCACGGATGACGGCATAGCAATTGAAGGTACAGCCTTGAATGATGATGATTATGATATTTCGAAATCAGAGTTAAAGACATTAATTAAGGAAGCTGTATTTGATGAGACAACTTATGAATTTAAGGCCTCAAAAAAGACGTCAGGGTTTAACGAGGACGACAATATCTCAGTCTCTGTAAGAACCGCAGAAGGCTGGAATCAGGCGGCTGTCTATGATTTAAACAATAAGGCGTATAAAGATATAAATGAAAAATACGTAAAATCTGCAAGCGGCAGAACACTGGAATTTAATGCAGGTGTGAAAGCTTTGAAGTATTTATGTTCTCATGCATATTATTACACTGAACTTAATGTTTATCCTGAAATTTCATTATTTAGAACGGAGCATGTACAGGAAATTCTTAAAAATAAGCCTACAAAAATAGCAGTACAGAATAATGCAAAATTTCTCGTGTCGCAGGGCGACAAAGTCATACTTGACAGGGATACACAGGCTTCAGACTATGTGCAAAAAGTAGAACGCGAATCTGAAATCAAAAAAGATATCGTAAAAACTGAAAACCTTAAAAAAGAATCACGGTTTGAAGTCACCTGGAATGTTAGTTTCCAGGAAAAATATGTAGACGATGATGGTATCCATTATATTTATCAGGACAGCGGAAAGTTTTATGACCTGCTTCCACTTGGAAGTAATTTTGACCCATCATCTTTAACTGTTTCAGAATCCAGTGTAGTCTTAACTCGCGGTGAGTATGATTATTCATTGACAGAAAATTATAGGAATTCAGGAAGGACTTTATTGACGATTTCAATCGCCATGCCAACCAAAAATCAATACTCTGTCAAGTATAACACCTCACATGATTACGATTCCGTTAATGATTATGGACGAAATCTTTTAAACTCAGTTGTGTATGAGTCTGGCAATAATAGAATCGGAAATGGCCGGCCTGATGATGGAGGCAATATATCTGATAAAAACATATTATCTGATATCAATCCTAATACAGATGATAAAAAGTTTGCATATGCAGAAGCAAGGTATGAAGTCAACTTCCCTGTTGCGGCGTCAACTGGATTAAAGAAGCAGGTAAAGAACTCTACGTCAAGCACTTACTCATATAATGAAGTAATGCACAAAAACGAAGATTACAGTTATAAAATAAGGCTTACAAATGATTCCACGACCAAGGCGACAGATATCATATTCTTTGATTCGCTTGAAAATTTCTATCAGGATGAAGACCAGACAGAACCCACAAAGGTATCTGACTGGAAAGGCAAATTCCAGGGACTGAATCTTGCGCAGTTTGTCTATAAAGGCGCGGCTCCTGTGATATATTATTCAAGAATTGAAAGATTGAATCCTCAGAAACATAACGACTTGAAAGAAAAGACGAAAGATGGAGAGCCGGTATGGATTGAGGCTTCTAAATTTGAACGGCAGTTTGGCCTTGATAAAGTAAGAGCAATTGCTATTGACGCGACGAAATGTGAAGACGGTTCGGATTTTATGCTTGATGAAAGTGAATCTGTTTCATTTATAATTTATATGCAGGCGCCTGATGAAGATACGAGTGATAAGCAAGACCCGGTGGCATATAATAATATCTTTGTGAATAGGACTGCAATTAAGAAAATTGGCAATGAAATAGTAAGAATACCTCAATTTTATCATCAGGATTACACGCAGGCACATTATAGAATTTCCGGTGACATGGATTTCATTAAGGTTGATGCGACAGATGCCTCAAATGTCATCCAGGGTATCACATATAAGTTAACAGGAATATCTGATTATGGTACAGCATATGATGAAGAACGTACGTCAAATAAATATGGAAAATTGTCGTTTAAAGAAATTGAAAAAGGCACTTATCAATTGAAAGAAACTTTATGTTCTGAAGACTGGCAGCTGAACAAAGAAACATACACCGTAAAGATAAACTCAAAAGGAGAAACGGCTATTGACGGTCTTAAGAACGAAGATGGGGTTTATATCCTTGAAGATGAACCGAGGAACCATGCAGACGTGATATTTCAAAAAATTGATAATGTGACAGGCAGCCAGGTTGAAGGAGCAGTGTTTAAGTTGTCTGGAGTGTCTGATTATGGCAATGAGTATACCTTATACGGCACTTCAAATAAAATTGGAAGAATTACATTTAAGAACATTGAGCTTGGAAAGTATGACTTGGTTGAGGTACAGGCTCCGAATGGTTATATAAAAAACGGCCAAAAATATTCTGTAAATATAGATGAAAATAACAGGGCATACATATATGACAGTGATGGAAATGAAATTAAGGCAAATTCTAACCGGCTCTATCAGATAGAAAACGAACCGTATCACAGTGTAAGGTTCTTGAAGAGTAGTACTTATGGTGAAAACATTTATCTTGAAGGAGCGGAATTTAATCTGTCAGGTATTTCTGATTATGGAACAAGCGTAAATATGAATGCTGTATCCGGCCGTGCAGAAGACGGAGGTCTTGTGGTTTTTGATGGCCTTGAACCTGGAACATATACACTAAAAGAAACCAAAGCCCCGGCTGGACATTATATAGATGAAAAACTTTATGATGTCGTTATAAACAAAAATGGAACGTTTACAATAGACGGTCTGGAAAAGGTACAGTTTGGAAACAAGGAGTAAATACAATGATGGGAAATAAAAAAGAACGGCGGGCGTCAGCCTTGATTCACTCAAGTATTGGGTAAACGAATACCATGTTGACGGCTTCCGTTTTGA
>OGXI01002153.1_pt1 | contig 15263 bp, 11 predicted proteins | sample 1576221 | NCBI WGS metagenome assembly OGXI01 (sample SAMEA3541523, study PRJEB24748) | human gut metagenome | biome: human gut; feature: human-associated habitat; material: faeces | place: China | collected 2012
CATAAAGATCTGTCTTTGTGATGCAAATATACCCACCGAAAAGTAGGCAATATTTGAAGTAATCGATGTCAATAGTTCCATTATATCTAATGTCTAAAATTGAACAAACACGCTCATAAAGCATCCGATCAAACGTATCAGTATATATGCTGTCGACTTTAATTCCGGATGGCTGGAAGTAATTTGTGCAAATATTAATTTTATCAAAATTAACCGGTGTCCACATGTTTATCGCCTCTTTTCTATTCAAAGTAAAATCCGTTATTTAAGTAACTATTCACCTGCTCTTGATCTCCCTCAAATCCTGCAATCTGGATAGATGCATTCCGGCACTTTACAAAGCCAGTCAGTCCAGAAATAGAGCGTACAGTGCCATCTACATAACCCTCACTAGTTCCATCCGGTTCTATGCTTGTGCAGGCATAGCATATGCTGTTTGCATCCATGTTATTAAGTATACTGCCAATGTTTCCAACTGTTCCTACCATGTTAGGCTCCGGAGAAGTCACGCTCTGAAATGCTCCCAACGTATTTGTGATCCCTCTCACAGGGAATGACTGGCATTTATTCATGGCTCTGGTAATGTTACACAAACTTTTACCGATGTTTGTGAACAGAAAAACAATCGTACTGGGCACTGGCATGGCATTTTTGCTGGCTCAAACACTCGTGCATTTATTTCATGTTCTGCTTCTGCTATTTTGTGCAGGCAATGCTTATTTCATCAGTTTCTGCAGCGTTTTCAGCAGCTCATCCACAACTTCGTCATTCCCGGCACGGATATCATCCGCCACACAGGTGCGGATATGGTTTGCCAGCAGCTCACGGTTGAACGCGTTCATCGCCGCCGTTACCGCCGCCGACTGCACCAGAATATCCGGACAATACACTTCGTTTTCCACCATCCCACGGATGCCCCGAATCTGCCCTTCGATCCGGTTCAGTCTGTGGACCAAGCTTTTATACTCTTCTTCACTGCGATGCTTTGTTTTGTGTGCACAGCAGCAACACGGTTCCTTCTTTTCGTTTTCCTGCATTATGTTACCCTCCCATCACATGCAAGGTACCCCGGTGGGGTATATTCACTATATACCCCTCCAGGGTACCTTGTCAAGTAGATAATATAATATTTTTATATTATTTTATGCGAGAGTTTTTTACTATAGCAATTTTTAAAATTAAAGCGGATATCCGCATGAACAAAACCACCCTGAACAGTCAGAAAGAGAAACATTTTATGCTCTCCTTGCGGAGAGCGACGCCCTTGGGGGAGTTTTTGGTGGGGAGTTTTCTCCATTTCTATCCACGCTCTCCTTGCGGAGAGCGACGTAGCAGAGCGGCCCAGGTTGACTATTGATGACTGTATTTCTATCCACGCTCTCCTTGCGGAGAGCGACTGTGGCGAAACGTACAGCAGACATAAGGCCCGAATTTCTATCCACGCTCTCCTTGCGGAGAGCGACCGGAGGGGTCAATCTGTTTGGATTCAAGAGAATTATTTCTATCCACGCTCTCCTTGCGGAGAGCGACAATATCAATAGCTCTGTTACTACCGCTGACAAAATTTCTATCCACGCTCTCCTTGCGGAGAGCGACCGCCCCCAGCCCCCCCAAGGCAAGAGTTCTAATAAATTTCTATCCACGCTCTCCTTGCGGAGAGCGACCCAGACTGATCTGGATTAATACCGGATGCGAGAATTTCTATCCACGCTCTCCTTGCGGAGAGCGACACCATTCTGTATGCTCATCATCGCAGTAATCAAATTTCTATCCACGCTCTCCTTGCGGAGAGCGACATAATTCCTCCCCACAAAAGGGCGGCGGCTTGAAATTTCTATCCACGCTCTCCTTGCGGAGAGCGACCTATATCAGACTCAGAAATAACATGTGCATTAGGTATTTCTATCCACGCTCTCCTTGCGGAGAGCGACGGCACGGCCAGCCCTGGGCCTCCAAATCGGACAATTTCTATCCACGCTCTCCTTGCGGAGAGCGACTGGTCACAAATGCAGTATCATATAATTGTAGCACATTTCTATCCACGCTCTCCTTGCGGAGAGCGACAAATTGGCCGCGCGTGATGGTCTCGCCAACCTTGTATTTCTATCCACGCTCTCCTTGCGGAGAGCGACGGTGTATTGATGCCCGCATTGCCGCACGGAATCCAATTTCTATCCACGCTCTCCTTGCGGAGAGCGACGCTATGCTGGGGTCGTCAATCATGATAAACCCCGATTTCTATCCACGCTCTCCTTGCGGAGAGCGACTGCGAGATCATCAATTTGCAGCCAGATTATAGGGATTTCTATCCACGCTCTCCTTGCGGAGAGCGACCCCGCGGTCATCAAAAACAGTACGGCGTTTTCGGTATTTCTATCCACGCTCTCCTTGCGGAGAGCGACGTCGTTTGCGGCTGCTGCGTCGAAATAATAGCGATTTCTATCCACGCTCTCCTTGCGGAGAGCGACCACGACCAGGTTGTGGTAGAGGCGTCCCGCTACCAATTTCTATCCACGCTCTCCTTGCGGAGAGCGACGCGGCGTAAACACCGAGATTGCGTTCTCTGGCATATTTCTATCCACGCTCTCCTTGCGGAGAGCGACACTGATCCAGGCGTCCGCCGAACTGGGGGCAACATTTCTATCCACGCTCTCCTTGCGGAGAGCGACGGCAAGCTGACCGAGTACAGCACCACCGACGAAATATTTCTATCCACGCTCTCCTTGCGGAGAGCGACTTTAGCGCCAGGGAAATAGCCGACACGACACTGTGATTTCTATCCACGCTCTCCTTGCGGAGAGCGACCTTGTCGATCCAGTGCTGTGTACACCGATACCGCATTTCTATCCACGCTCTCCTTGCGGAGAGCGACTGTCATCGCACAAATCACGTAACTTTTTATCAATGTCATTTCTATCCACGCTCTCCTTGCGGAGAGCGACCCTTATTGCGACGATGAGAGACACGGACGGCGGCAATTTCTATCCACGCTCTCCTTGCGGAGAGCGACGGCTTTAATCCATTCAAAACACTCATAATTCTGACATTTCTATCCACGCTCTCCTTGCGGAGAGCGACATACTCAGGCCATCTCCAATCAGCGTTATTGCTGGATTTCTATCCACGCTCTCCTTGCGGAGAGCGACCAATCACAGCTTAAACCTCCCATCAAGACCCATAATTTCTATCCACGCTCTCCTTGCGGAGAGCGACGCGCCCCCAGCCCCCCAAGGCGAGAGTTCTAAAAAATTTCTATCCACGCTCTCCTTGCGGAGAGCGACCGGAAGCAATTAAACCATCATAAGTAAGGCCAATGATTTCTATCCACGCTCTCCTTGCGGAGAGCGACAACATGAGCAAGTCGCTTAATGCAAAACTTGAGGATTTCTATCCACGCTCTCCTTGCGGAGAGCGACCAGGCTGCCAACGGCCTTGCGAACGCCCCACCAGAGATTTCTATCCACGCTCTCCTTGCGGAGAGCGACGCCCACACGGCCAAAAACACATCTATAGCCGGGCATTTCTATCCACGCTCTCCTTGCGGAGAGCGACCTTGACGTCCGAAGTATCCGATAAAGTACCACTAGCAATTTCTATCCACGCTCTCCTTGCGGAGAGCGACAGACATAAGACCGCCAAACTTATCATCAATATCTATTTCTATCCACGCTCTCCTTGCGGAGAGCGACTTTAGCACGTCATACACAATGATTAGCACGTTCATTTCTATCCACGCTCTCCTTGCGGAGAGCGACCGCGTGCTGGGTCACGGGAAGCGCTTGCACCGTAATTTCTATCCACGCTCTCCTTGCGGAGAGCGACGAGCGTTTCCAAAATCCAATCAAGATTGAGTTCGTATTTCTATCCACGCTCTCCTTGCGGAGAGCGACAGATAACATATCCATTAGTTACGCCCCACGAGTATTTCTATCCACGCTCTCCTTGCGGAGAGCGACAGCAACGCCGGGCCATCCCAATAAATCAGTTACGAATTTCTATCCACGCTCTCCTTGCGGAGAGCGACGTATTAAAACCCTTGAAACGGTCAAACAACGTTTATTTCTATCCACGCTCTCCTTGCGGAGAGCGACCTGTTTAGAACTAACTGTAGTACCATAAGGGCAATATTTCTATCCACGCTCTCCTTGCGGAGAGCGACGGCCCAGCTCATCACCGCCCAGGGCGGCAAAGTATTTCTATCCACGCTCTCCTTGCGGAGAGCGACGACAACACCATCGGAATAATTCAAATCGCTTCCATAATTTCTATCCACGCTCTCCTTGCGGAGAGCGACTGAGACATCGCCTTATAGAGTTTGGGAAATTCAGATTTCTATCCACGCTCTCCTTGCGGAGAGCGACCCGGGCAGAATCTGATCAACGGCATTCGCCTGACGATTTCTATCCACGCTCTCCTTGCGGAGAGCGACATCCATTTTGTGCACCTCCGTAAAATATGAGTAATTTCTATCCACGCTCTCCTTGCGGAGAGCGACAACTGTTTAAGTCGCCTTTGGCTTTGACATAATACATTTCTATCCACGCTCTCCTTGCGGAGAGCGACTAATATCGTGCATGATAGACGGCTTGAAAATACTAATTTCTATCCACGCTCTCCTTGCGGAGAGCGACCCTTTAATTTATTTTTTGGCTTTATGCCATACGATTTCTATCCACGCTCTCCTTGCGGAGAGCGACTTGGCTTGAGTTATTTCTATATTATCAAGATAACAATTTCTATCCACGCTCTCCTTGCGGAGAGCGACACAAACCCGCACTTTATCAGCTCTATGATACTTACGCATTTCTATCCACGCTCTCCTTGCGGAGAGCGACCTTGATGATATCCTTGCTGGTGTCAACGAGTTGCTGATTTCTATCCACGCTCTCCTTGCGGAGAGCGACCGCCGCGGGGGTGTTGCCTGTTATCTTGATAATATAGATTTCTATCCACGCTCTCCTTGCGGAGAGCGACACGATGGTTTGATTGCTTCGGCCAACTTCTGCAAATTTCTATCCACGCTCTCCTTGCGGAGAGCGACGAAGTATCCGGCGATACTTGGCAACGTGGCAGTAATTTCTATCCACGCTCTCCTTGCGGAGAGCGACGAATCAATCGGGACATTGCGCACAGTGAGCGTGAATTTCTATCCACGCTCTCCTTGCGGAGAGCGACTATCTTGTGCGTGGTCAGCGTCCAAATTGGGGGATTTCTATCCACGCTCTCCTTGCGGAGAGCGACTAGCTTGGATTAAGGTCTGTATAGACAACGCCGATTTCTATCCACGCTCTCCTTGCGGAGAGCGACCTTATGTGGTATCAGTGCAACACGGTCGTCAAAATTTCTATCCACGCTCTCCTTGCGGAGAGCGACTTGTGATAACACCTACACCCTGGGCATTACCGATATTTCTATCCACGCTCTCCTTGCGGAGAGCGACGCCCTTGCAGCCGAGCGGCCAGTATGATGGCCTTATTTCTATCCACGCTCTCCTTGCGGAGAGCGACCGTTACAGTTTTAGGCATTCAGCATAGGGTCGGCATTTCTATCCACGCTCTCCTTGCGGAGAGCGACCATGACAGTTATGTTGTAATGGAGGCGACAAAAGTTATTTCTATCCACGCTCTCCTTGCGGAGAGCGACACTATTTTTGCGGTCCGGCCCTATGACGCGCCGATATTTCTATCCACGCTCTCCTTGCGGAGAGCGACTTACGGGCGTATCAACGATATTTCGCGGCTAATATTTCTATCCACGCTCTCCTTGCGGAGAGCGACCATTGCCACAAAATATTCATGGGGTGGATTTTCGATTTCTATCCACGCTCTCCTTGCGGAGAGCGACACCCAGATGCAGGCGGCATTTAAGGGGCCGGAGATTTCTATCCACGCTCTCCTTGCGGAGAGCGACCCCCGCGCCTGTCGCGTGTGGTCCCGACGCCCATATTTCTATCCACGCTCTCCTTGCGGAGAGCGACAGCAAAAGTGCACAAAACAGTGGGGCACTTTTGCGCATATGAAACAAATTTTATGGGGATTGCATCTTCATGCTGACAGGCAAGGCTGTATTTTACCCTTTCTGCCCCTGTTTTTTCCATATTTTCTGGTGCGAAGGAACCGGGAATTTTATGATTGCCTTCCCCTCGCACTAAGCAAACAAGATTCCATCCTGATCAAAATCCGGGTGCAGGCCCACATGCTCGACTTTGCTTTTGTAATGGTTTCCCAATTGATAAAAGCGCAGGCTGTCCGATTCCGAATCGATCAGTTCGGTCAATTTTGCTTTGAACATCGTGTATTGCGCGGCATCCAGCAGGCACTCAAATACGGAGTTTTGCACCCGCTGGCCGTAGTCTACACAGACTTTTGCTACTTTGCGCAGCCTGCGACGACCGGCGGCTGTTTCGGTGTTGACATCATAGGTTACAAGCACCAACATAACGGCACCTCACTTCCAGAAAAACGGTGGGTACACTTCCAGGTCGCCGCGCAGAGCACGGGCCAGCAAAAGCGCCTGAACATAGGGCACCAGCCCCCAGGGCAGTTTTTCTTTCAAAAACGGATGGGTGATCTCTTCTTTCTTTTTGTTCTGCCATGCGGTCAGGAAAGCTTTGCGGCCATCATCCGTCAGCAGTACGGCACCATTTTCCTGTTTTTGCAGGTGTTTTGCCGTGATGATCTTTTGATTGATGCAGCTGATAACCAGCCGGTCTGCATAAACCGCCCGCAGTTCTTCCATCAGGTCAAGTGCCAGACTTTTGCGGCCGGGGCGCGGGCGGTGCATAAAGCCAACATAAGGGTCCAGACCCACAGCGGTCAAGGCGGATGCACACTCCCGCGCCAGCATGCTGTAGGCAAACGAAAGCAGCGCATTCACATTGTCCAGCGGTGGACGGCGGCTGCGGCCCTCAAACACAAAATCCTGCTTTTGCTGCAGAATCAGGTCATTCAGGCAGTCAAAGTAGCGCTGGGCTGCCTCGCCTTCCAGGCCGCGCAGCTGTTCCGGATCATCGCTGGTCTGTATCAGCGGCAGCGCGGCGGCCAACTGGGTGGAGGTGCGTTTCAGTTTTTCGACCGGGACACGCTGGGGATGATCGCGGGTTGCGCGTTCCAGCACCCAGCGTGCGTTATACACTTTACCAAGGATAAAGCTCCGGGCATAGCGACAGCTCTGGGCCGGGTCATCCGACACGCGGTACTGCGTCTGACGCAGCAGCACATTGCCGTGTTCTTCCCCCACGGTGCGGGCCTGAAATCTGCCATACGGGTCAAAAAAGCAAAGGTCAATGCCCCGCCGGGCACAAGCTCCCATCAAAGCGGGGCTGGCACCCGCGTAAGTAAAGCAGACGATGCCTTCCAGCGTATGCAGGGCATAGCGGTGGGTTTCCTGCTTATTGCGGGTAACAACAAGGTTTTCGCCATCCAATGTCAGGTAAGCGTCCTCATTGATGACAAACAGGGTGTTGAGCAGCTTTCTCATGGCGCGCCCTCCTCAATATGCTCCCGCAGATACGCCGCCGGGTCTGCCTGCTGATACAGCGCCGGCAGGCAAAGCTCTTTCAGTGAGCAGGCATTGCAATGCTTGCCGGGTTTGCTTTTTGGGGTATAGCCGCGCGCAAACAGGCGGTTCATCTCATCCGCCATGGTCTGCGCGGTGCTGCGCAGTTCCGGTGTCAGGGAAACATGTTCCCGCTGCCGGGTTTCTTCATAAAAGATTTCCCCTTCCGGCACCTCGCACACCAGCATTTCTTCCAGCGCCATGGCCTGTGCGCAGAGCTGCAAACGGTCGGCATCGTTTACCTTGCTGCGGCCATGCTTATATTCCACGGGCATGGGCTGCCACAGGCCGCGGCGGCCCTGCAATGACACGCCGTTTGGATCCTTGTGAAACTCTACCACATCACAGTCGCCGGTCAGTTTTAAGCGGTGACTGACGACCCTCATACCGCGGGCGATCAGCAAATCGCCGCGTTTTTCCGTCAGGGTAACATCATGGCAGCGGGTATGCTGCAGGCGGCCTTCGGCGGTGCGTTGGTTTTCGGACCATTGTTGTTCCAGGTGTATGAGCGCCCACTGACGGCGGCAAAAGCTGAAATGCTGGATACCGGACATCAGCAGGTAATCATCTGGGGAAGCCATTACGACAGCCTCTCGCACGTTACCCCTGCGGGAAGATTTTCATCCACCGTTACCACATAGTCATGGTAACTGCGCGGGAAGGCTACCCCTTCGGCACGCGTGACATGCACTGCATCAAACAGTTTATAGGACGGCGCATTGCCCAGCTCCGAATCATGCTTGAACACGATCAATTCCCGAACTGCCATTTTGCCGCGGGCTGCACTGTGGTCATTTTCAAACATATTCAGAATTGCCTGCCACAGCAGCTGCAGGTCATCCTCTGAGAATCCTGTAGTTTTGCGGGCCAAGTTGGCCGAAACATAACCCTCTGCACGGTACAAACCATACGGGATCACATACTTGCGGCCCATCTCAGTGCCTTTTCGCTCTGCATCCGCTTCGGTCGTAATGGCAATACGGGTAATGGTCACTTCCTGCGGGAGGACAGGATCCACCGAGCGTGCAAAGCTCAACTGAACCGGGCCGCGCACCTGCCCACAATTCAGTGCGCCTTTTACGAAAGTTGTCATAACAGCGCCAAAGGTACGGATATCATAAAAGTTCTGGCACATAAAGTCCCGGATTTTACGGTCCAACTCCGGGTCATCTTTCTTGGCGACTTTCAGGGCATCCTTGGCATCAGCATCAATGCCCAAGTATTCGAGTGCTTTTTTATCGCTGCGGTTCAGGGGAACCTGATCTTTAATGTAAATCTGGTATCCTGCTTCATCTTCTTTGGCCACTTCGACATAGTTGCGAATCTTACGCTTCAAGCAGACATCTGTAACAATGCCATATCCCGTTTCCGGGTCGACACGCGGCATGTTGCCTGCATCCGGGTCGCCGTTCGGATTTCCGTTTTCAACGTCAAACAGAATTACAAAATCATACCGGTTTTTGATTGCCTGTGCCATTGTTATTCCTCCACTTTCTTTGTATAGCGTTCCTGTGTCTGATGGTAATAGCCAAGGATAAAAGCGCCTTGTTCCGGCAAGGTCAGCCGTGCGGGAAAGCTTCCTTCCAGTTTTCCGCCCGCCAGCGCAGCGATCTGCTTATCGTAATAAATCTTTTGTGGCTTGCTCATTTTTTGCATATGCTTTTGCGCCAACATCAGAATTGTTGGGAACACAGTGGCCGGCGTGGAAGCCGCTGCATTAAAATACCTGTCCTTGATGGTTGTATTGATATCCGGGTTTACCGCCATCTGGATTGCTTCCAGCACAGCAAAAAGCTGACCCATAACATACGGTTGATAATTTGTTTCCTTGTTATTTCCCACAGTTAATACCTCCTTTGGGCAACGGGGATCTTCATTACGCAGGTAGTATGCTTTTATAATAGCGGCACGGCCGCGTGTTACTTTTTGCTCTGCGCGGATACGCATCATAACGCCATCCAGCAGGGTTGCCGGGTACCTTGTATTATTCAGGATTGCACGCAAGACATCGCCTGCCAGCTGCGGTGCTGCCGATGGGCTGCGGGAATTGGTGTTGACAGTTTCCTGCAGCAGCCAATACACCCCCAGCCGCGGGAATTTATCATAAGCGGGGCGCACAATCTCTAAGCGGTCATAATGCTTCTGCACATTATCAAGCAGCGTTTGAAATGTATCCTGCCAGAAAAAGCGAACCGAGAGGCGCGCCGCATTAGGGGCCAAGCCAAGCACATAAAAGTGATTTTTTGGGTCAAGTGTCACGTTCTGCCACTCTACACTCTGTCCATGGACCAGCTTGTCCACTGCATTTCGCACATCGCTTTCGCTGACAGGCGCATCCATGGCAAACAATGCATCCATTGCTACCTGCTGGTAGGCGGTCTCACCGCCTGCTGCCCAGCAGACAATGGTGGTATCGCCCACGCGCTGAACATGTTCCCTGTCTGCCAGCAGATAGTTTAATGCCTGTGCATAGGCAAAGGCCGCATAACTGCCAACCGGCGCATTGCCCCCCTGTTCATGTCCGTATGAGCAAAAAGCGTCCGCATTAAAAGAAACAATCGATGCGCCGGAAGGCTGTGCCCCGGTCACGCCTTTAATCGCCGGGTGCAGGCGGGCAAGCGGTGCCTTTTGCCCTGTAACCAGGCATCGGATTTCCGGTGCATCCGTGTTCTTATCACACTGCCGCTGCCAGGCTTCCTGTATTTCCGGATCGTCCTGAACATGGTTTTCCCGAATCAGAAATACCAGATTGCCACCCTTGTAAAGTTCCTTGAGACTTTGTTCCAGCGCTGGATTCTGCTCCGCCGCCTTGGGGTCCCAGTTTATAAAAAAGTTCCGCACTGCCTGTGCCGCCTGACCAGGAACATTTTGTAAAATGGCAAGATGCAGCTCCTTTGCAGCGGCAAAGCACTGCATTGCACGCTCCGGTTTGCCTTTTCCGTCAATGCCGAGCATGTAAGCACTGTTATCACACAAAAAATTGGCTGCCACACCACTAGAACGTTTAACCTGTTCCGGAACTTGCAGCTGACATGGAGCAAGCACTGTTTTTTTACCGCGCTTTTCCTCTTGCTGCAAGGGGTGCAATGCCATCAGTTGGCCGTTTTCATCCAGTTCCAAAGCCCAACTGACTTTTGCGCTTGTCCAACCGGGGCGCGTGATTTTGCCATTGGCCAGCAAATCTTCATAGTATTGTACCAAAGCCTGTAAAATCATCGGTACACCTCGCAGTCTGCCACATTCAACACACCATGTTCCAATTTTGCATGGAAATACATCGGGGTTATGTTCTGCGGGTCAGTGTAGTCAAAGTCATATATCATGAATCCCAAATCCCGTGTTTCCTCAATGGTCGGGATTGGCCCGCCGGGCCATGCGCGGAATGCGGCAGGAAATTCACGGCACCCAAGATAGGGAGTATGAAAACACTGACCCCTAGACATGCGCCGGGTAACAATATCCTGGAACTTTCCCGGATTGTCGCTCGGTGCCGCACGGTCAGTCATCTCAAATTCTGCCTCAATCACATAATGAACGTCCTGCAACACCATGGCTGCACGCTGAACGATCTGCTGGGGCGTGGCAAGGTAAAGCTCTTTCCCTGTTCCCTGCATCGCGCTGCGTACATCGGAACAAAGAATTTTGCTTTTTACTTCGTTCCGACGGATGTTGGTAAAGCGGATTGGGTTCATAACATAGATTTTCCGGATTTTCCACCGTAAGCCGGGGTGGTAATAGATTGCTTCTACTATGCCGCGTGCCGCGGAAGGGGTGAGGACTTCATATGAAACCCTTTCGACTTTTAGCTCAGGCCTCGAGAGCAAAGCATAATTCCCCCATACTTCCAGCTGGATCATCTGCATCAACTCCTTTGCATTTCTATTTTCAGTTGTTTTTAATTTACATTTTTGCTGTAGTTTCAATATACGCTACTTGGCACCAAATGTCAATCCTTTTATCATGTATACTTTTTGTTTGCTTTTCATTCGGTTTTCTTTTATAATAAGTTACGTCGGCAGCTTATGCCGTGGATAGAAATAGTTGATTTTACTTTATCGCACAAGAACGGCAGGGCAAGCTCCCTGCCGCTTTTGCTTTATGCAAACCAGGCTGCTCCCGTTTCAGCTTCCATAGCAAGGCCCGTGTTGTTATCGTAAAGGCTTCCGTCCGTTAATTCCCATATGCCTTCACTGATTTGGCAAACCGCCCCGGCATTCTCCAGCGTTTTCAGATGATCCGGGTAAACCGGAACACCATATTGCCCCAGTTGACGGAACAAAGTTTTGCTTACCTCTCCTGCACGCAATCGTGCAAGCAAATGTTCCCCTTTCCCTTGGGGAATGTATACGGTCACGGCAGGTGTTTCAATTAAGCGGAACCTCTCTGCCGCTGTTGCAAAGGGGAAAATGCGCCCTTCCATATCCTGCTCGAACCCTTGCAGAATTTGCTGTTCATCCAGTCTTTTATCTCCTTTTAAGGTACGGTAAAACAGAAAGTATGTTTCAATTGCTTCCAGAGATGCCAGATCTGCATATTTTTTCAGGACGCTTTGCGTTGCGGATACATTCTGTTCCAGCATGCGCGGTACATGCTGCCCTTCCAATGTGAAAATCTGTACCAAGCTCTGCTCCGCCGGGCGTCTTCCCTCTCGATTGCAGCGCCCCGCCGCCTGCAAAATGGAATCCAAACCTTCTTCCTCGCGGTACACAGCCGGGAAATCCACATCAACACCCGCTTCGATCAAAGAAGTTGATATCACACGGCAGGGCAGCCCATCTTTTAAGCGTTCCCGGATTTCCTGCAATAACTGTTTGCGATGGGCTGGGTATAGCAATGTTGTCAGGCAGTAGCTGCCCTCTTTGGGCAGGTTATTGTATAATTCCTGTGCTGTTTTTCTCCGGTTTACAATACACAGCACTTGTTCCTGCGCTGTCAGTTCTGCGCCAAGCTGGCTTTGTTCCAACTCTCCGCGCATTTTTAGCGTTGTACGCCGGAATGCCTGATATTGCTCTTTGGGATGTGGGCAAAGTTCCGTCATCTGCAGCCCAGGCGCCAGTTCATCAAACAAGGGCTGCAAAGCTGGTTGTGTGGCCGTGCAAAGCACCGCTGCTGCGCGGTAATGCTGTACCAGCTGCGCGATTGCCGCAACGCAGGGGCGCAAATAAGGAACCGGCAGGTTTTGTGCTTCGTCAAAAATGACCACGCTATTTGCAATGTTATGTAATTTACGGCATTGTGACGCATGGTTGCCGTAAAGTGATTCAAAGAATTGCACGGATGTGGTAACCACCACCGGAGCATCCCAGTTTTCCGCCGCCAATGCTTTGCGGTAGGCTGCCGGCTCATCATCTTCCTTGGCAGAGTAGTCCACCCCTGAATGGTGTTCCAAAACATTTTCTGCTCCTAATATTTCCGAAAACACATCCGCGGTCTGGTCAATAATGGATGTATAAGGGATCACATAAATAACCCGGTCCATATGGTTCTTTACAGCTAGCGAAAGCGCAAATGCCAATGACGCTACCGTTTTTCCCCCGCCTGTAGGAACGGTCAGGGAATAAAGGCCGCGCCGCCCTGTTTGCCCTGCCGTTGTACAGGCACTCAAAATTGAACTGCGGCGCTGATTCAAGGTTCCCTGGGGATGGCTCCATTTTGCGGTATATTGGTTCAACCTTTTCAGCAGTTCATCCATTGTCTGGCCTTGTCCGCGCGGTTTAGGGCTGCTCATAAAGTTTTCCGTATCCAGATAGTCCGCATCGACCAGGCAGGAATACAACATCCGGGTATAAAATGCCTGTGTAAAACGATTTTCCTTCATCATTTCCGGCTGGGGCGGTATGGACGGCAGTTTAATCTCATTCGTCCATTGGGTATAGGGTTCAACGCTCTTTTTCAATCGCCCAAACATTGTCGCATCCTGCGCGGTATCGCTTCGGCCTCCTCCATCCGGCAGGCCGCTATGGTGTCCCGCAATAGCAAAAGCCAGTGGGATTTGACCATATCGGGCAGCCACCTGTGCACCAGCCGTTGAGTGATCCACTTTCTCTCCACCTTGCAGGCGCTTTTGAAACTTTGTACTATATTTACCAATATCATGCAGTAGTCCAAGCCAAGTTCCCTGTTGCTGGGCATCAAAGGCTGCTGCAAATTGCCCACATAGGACTGCCGTTCCCTGCAAATGGTCCGCTACCGTTTGGACGCGGGTTCCGTCTTCACTGATATGAGCCAGCATCTTTTTCTCCTGGTGCATAATCAAACTCCCTTCTGTTTTGCTTTTCTCTATTATAGCAGATCACTCATCCTATAATTTGGACTTTCACTCCAGTTCTGCAATCTTTGTCATACTATCCAAATTTATCCATGCAGAATTGTTAGCTATTCCCATTAGCAGATATTTTTGATAAAATAAGATATTATAGGGTTTATGAATTCACTTTCTTATATTACTTCTTCATCTTACCGAAAAATCATTTACGCAAGGAGTGAAAAGCCATGAAAAGGAAGTTATTCTCATTTTCCGCCAGTGTTATCACCGCAATAATGCTTACCGCTTGTGCTGCAGCGCCAGAAAATAAACCTGCTTCCTCCGCTGCTCTTTCCCCGACCAGTGAAGCTGTTGCCACAGCTATACCATCATGAACGGAACGGTTGAATATCCTTACGCAGACTTATCTGGCATGGTAGTTGTGAAAAATCAATCCAGACAAAAGCTAGTTCTGGATGTTTACGGCAATGAGATAATTTCCGCTAGACAATATGAAGATTTAGCCCCCGCGCGCGATGGCTGCGTATGGGCAAAACAGAATGGCCTTTGGGGCTTGCTGCAAGTACAGGATTATACCGAAAACAATGCCAACATTATTCTGCCGGATGGATGCGTTGCACCAGATGTAACACTTAGCCGAATTGATAGCCTTTGTACCTGCACCACTGCTGATCATGGGCTGGTTATGCGTAAAGGTCCCGGTACAAATTATGAAAAAATGGATAATATCCCCTACGGTATCATCGTATGGGAATGCGGCTATAGCAGCAATGTGCCTGACTGGGTTGTTGCATATTACAGTGGGATTTATGGTTGGGTCAGTGATGAATACTTGGCTACCACTATTTATTCCACCAGTAAATAATAAATAAAAAAGCAGGTGTTCATGTAGAAACGATATCGTCCTCCACGTGAATACCTGCTTTTTATAGCTTTTTTTATTATATCTGTTCTGTGCCGCTATTTGTCTCTGTATGAAATAAATAGCCGCTATATGCATTTGAATGAAGTGTTCTGTTTGTTTGCTTTTTTACCTAAAAGAATCGCGTAGGAGGCTCTCTTAACTAAAGCGCCGACCTCTCACACCACCGTGCGTACCGACCGGTACACGGCGATTCAACCGCATAAGTGCAAGGACTCGTAGTAGCGCCTGAGGATACTAAAATATCCTGCTTCTGCGAGTCTTTCGTTTGCAATGGAACCTTTTAATACAGGACTACCGGCGATACGCCAATAACCCAGTCTGGAATTGCCCCACTGGTACTATTCCAGAATTCTTCGTTTGAGTTTCATTACTCATCGATATAATCTTTATCGAACCACTCGCCTAGCGAGTGGTTTTAGACATACAAAAAAGCACCTTAGCTTACGCTAAGGTGCTCTTCCTGGTGACCCGTGCGGGAATCGAACCCACGTTAACGGCGTGAGAGGCCGCTGTCTT
>OGXI01002156.1_pt1 | contig 15247 bp, 11 predicted proteins | sample 1576221 | NCBI WGS metagenome assembly OGXI01 (sample SAMEA3541523, study PRJEB24748) | human gut metagenome | biome: human gut; feature: human-associated habitat; material: faeces | place: China | collected 2012
GTGCTCATGTCGTCATCCGACGGGAAGAAGCCGCGCAACGATTCGTCAAGGCCGATGCCCGAGTTAAGAAACCAGCTGCGTGCCGACTGGGCATTGAGCATGGTTTCAAGCGTTGTGAACGTTTTGGAAGCGACGATAAACAGCGTGGTTTCCGGATCGGCTTTATCAAGAACGGCTTCCAGATCGTGCCCGTCGACGTTGGCGACGAAATGAACGGTAAGACCTTTTATGTGAAAATGACGTAATGCCTGTGTCGCCATTCTTGGGCCAAGGTCCGATCCGCCAATGCCGATATTGACGACATCGGTGATCTTTTTACCGGAAAACCCTTTCCATTCGCCGGAATGGATTTTTTCGGAGAATTCGCGCATGCGATCGAGAACGGCATGTATTTCAGGAATGATGTTTTTGCCGTCGACCAGTACTTTTTCATAACGGGGCGCACGAAGAGCCGTATGCAAAACAGCGCGGTGTTCCGTCGTGTTGATCTTGTCGCCACGAAACATGTCATCCCGCTTTTGTTCCAGCCGACATTCTTCTGCCAGTTCGACAAGCAGTTCCACTGTTTTACCGGAAAGACAGTTTTTTGAGTAATCAAGAAAGAGGCCGCCGGCCGTCAGGGTCATGGATGGAAAACGGCCCGGATCTTTTTCGAAAAGTTCGGAAAGCGACCATTTTTTCGCCTCCTGAAGATGATTTGTCAGTTTTTTAAAGACGGCTGCGTTAACGAGATTGGGAGAGTTCATGGCAAATGTTTGACAGGAAGTGCAATCAGTTGACGGCCTCAAAATAAAAGCTCTTTCAAGGTCCAAAGGCTACTCTATTAAAATATCACTATAAACGGGAATTTGCCAAGGGTGATTATGAATCCGCAACAGAAGATACAGGCAGGTAAGAAAAGCCATACCAACAGAAAGGAATTTTTGTGGTTTTTTTTATAACGAAAACGATTGGGTTGAACGATTACCGGGAGGAAATTTTAAATTTCTTGTAATATGGACAAACAGGTGCCGACACGACATCATCGCAAAAATTGCGGATTGTCCAGTCTGTTTCGGATAAATTTTTCAAGGTCACTTTCATGTTTGTCATCGCTACGTCCAATGAAAAGTTTGCTGCGCGCTGGATGAAAGTAAGCGGCAGCAAGGTGACTGTCAGAATGATAGGTTCCATTGCCGCATTGTTTGATTTTCTGTCGGCCAATTCTGCAAAACTGATCGTTCTGGACATGAATTTGCCGGGTGCGCGTAATTCGGAAGTATTGAAAAAGATCGCTTCCATGAAAGATCAGGCAAGGCTCATTTTCGGGGGAATTTCGTTTACACCTGCGGCCGAGCTGGCCAGCCTCGCCATTGGTGCAGTCGCCTGTTGTCCTCCGACTCTTGGGGAATCCGAATGCCGGAAAATTCTTTCGGTCGTATCCAAGAAAGGAGTCTGGCTGTCTTCTGCCGGTATTCCTGCATTGATGGCAAGGCTTCACGAGTCTGCCGTACATACCAATCCCGAGTCACAAAAAAACGAAGAAACAGACTCTTTTACTGCAGCCGAAACCAATCCCCTGAGTTGTTTGACACGGCGCGAACTGGAAATTGCCAGGCTGGTTAACAAAGGGTGCAGCAACAAGGCGGTTGCCAAAGAGCTTGATATCGCAGAGAGAACCGTCAAGGCACATTTGAGTTCCATATTCGAGAAACTGGATGTGAAAGACAGATTGCAGCTGGTCGTTTTTATGTCCGGACACGACTGACAGACGCAGGAGCAGAAATTTACGCTTGTTAATAAAAAGGCACCAATAATGGTGCCTTTTTATTGTACAAAAGCTTATCTTTCCGTTAGTGCATCTGATTTTGCCTTGAAAATCGGTTTCAACAGATACGTCATCAGGCTCTTGCTTCCGGTTTTGATGCTGGCTGATGCCATCATGCCGGGAATGATCGGAAGCGGTTTTTCCTCTGTGCCCAGATAGTTTTTCTTCGTTCTGACGCGAACCAGATAAAAACTTTCACCTTTTTCATTGGTGATGGAATCTGCCGTAATATTTTCCACTTCCGCTTCGAGACCGCCGTAAATGGAGAAATCATAGGCGGAAATCTTGACCATGGCAGGTTGTCCGACCTTCAGGAAACCGACGTCGCTTGGCCGTACACGTGCTTCCACCAGCAGCTTGTCTTCGACCGGAACGATTTCCATCACATTCATGCCAGGCTGGATAACACCCCCGACGGTATTGATATTGATTGTTTTGATGATACCGTCGACGGGAGAACGTACGGTCGTCCGATCCAGCCGATCCTTGGCGGCCAGACTCGAAGCAGACGCGCCTTCGAGTTTTGCCTTGGCTTCAGCGAGCTGCGATTCCAGACGGGGAATCGCCAGACGGTTTGCATCCATTTCACCCCGGAGGTCGGAGACCTGACGTTGCAGGCGCAGGATTTCAACTTCTGAAACGACACCTTGTGCCAATAACGGTTTGGACATCTGCAATTCTTTATTGATAAAGGCGTAGCTTTGTTGAAGTTGTGAAAGACGGGAACGTTTTTCGGCGATTTCCTGAGCACGCTGGTTGACCTGTTCTTTCAGGACGTCGATTCCCGCCTTGCTTTCTTCTGCTGAAGAAGCGAAGCGGGTCTCATCCAGTTTCATGACAATATCGTCTTTATGGACAACCTGACCGATCTTGACCGGAATATCGCTGACGATACCTCCTTCCAGATTCTGGATGACCTGAACGTTACTGGATGGAATGATCTTGCCTTCCGCACGGGTGATTTCATCGATAGGCGAGAAGCAGGCCCATATGATGGCGATCACGAACAGGATAAGGGTGTAGCGGATAATCAGGAAGCTGGCCTTGGGCGGGTTCAGGAAAAAAGCGCCCAGCCGGGTTGGCATGAACCGGATATCTTCGCGTACAGGGGCATTTGGATCATTGGGAGGAAGAATCCATTGTTTGAATCGTTCCAGCCGCCCTTTGCCAACTTCCATTTCAGCCTTTTGCGACATGCAATTTTCCTCCAGACAATGCCTGCATGACCTGTTCTTTCGGGCCATCGGCAATAATTTGACCGTTATCCATGACAATCAGACGATCGACGAGTGTCAAAAGCGATGCACGGTGTGTTACCAGCAATAATGTATGTTTGCCGAGCTGGGCGGCGAAACGTTTCTTGAAATTTTCTTCTGAACGATTGTCGAGCGAATTGCTTGGCTCGTCCATGATGAAGATCGGTGGGTCGAGCAACAGGGCGCGGGCATTCGCGACGGATTGTCTTTGTCCTCCAGACAGGCCTTCGCCACGTTCACCGATCTGCATGTCGAATCCTTGCGGATGACGATTGACGAATTCAGTCACGCCGGCAATTTCCGCTGCGCGAAGCATCATGGCGTCATCGACGTAAGGTGCGCCAAGGACAATATTGTCCTTGACCGATCCGAAGAAAAGCATCACGTCCTGAGGGATGTAACCGATGTTTCTGCGCAGGTCGGCCGGATCGATTTGCTGCAAATCGACGCCATCGACCCAGACGGAACCTTCATTCGGTTCGTAAATGCCCAGTATCAGTTTTTCAAGTGTCGATTTTCCGGAACCGATTCGTCCGATAATACCGACACGTTCACCCTGACTGATTTTGAATGAGACGTTTTTCAGGGCAGGAATACTCTGGTCCGGATAGGCAAATGTCACATTGCGGAATTCAATATCTCCCCGAATGACAGGACGGTGAATGTAATTCTTGCCGGGTGTTCTTTCCACCGGCAGTTTCATGATGTCATCAACGCCCTGAACCGCGGCACGTGCCTGATAGTAACGCGTAATCAGGCTGGCGACCTGAGCCAATGGAGCGGTGACGCGACCGGTCAGCATGGAACAGGCGATCAGACCGCCCATGGTCAACATGTTGTTTGTAATCAGGAAAACGCCGACGACTACGACGCCGACATAAGCCAGTTGCTGGAACAATCCGGATTGATTGACGATCGCTGTCGTCAATAATTTCGATTTGAGGCCAAGATCGCTTTGTTCACCAATGATTCTTTCCCATTTTCTCTGGGCAATCCCTTCAGCGTCGACAGCTTTGATCGTGTCGAGTCCGGTCAGGGTTTCGATCAGTGTAGCGTGCTTCTGGGAGCCTACACGGAAACTTTTCTGGATGACGCCTTGCAATGGGCGTTGCAGTGCCAGTGCAACCAGAATGATGATCGGAATGGCGGCAATAGGTACCAGAACAACCGGACCGCCGATCCAGAGAATGATCAGCAAAAATAGAATGGTAAATGGCAAATCGATCAGGGTTGTGATTGTCGCGGAAGTGATGAAGTCCCGGAACATCTCGAATTCCTGAAGATTATTGGCCAGGCTGCCCACCGAACGGGGCCGGACGGCAGCTTTTAATCCCATGATCTTTTCGAATATCGTCGAAGACAGGATGATATCGACCCGTTTGCCGGCCACATCGAGGAAATAGGCCCGCAATGTTTTCATGATCAGATCGAAGATGTAGACGATCAGAATGCCGATACCCAGAACCCATAGCGTTTCATACGCCTGATTCGGGACAACACGATCGTAAACGTTCATCGTGAACAACGGGGTGACCAGTGCAAAAATATTGATCAGCAATGAAGCGATCAATACTTCTGAATACAGGGGCCATGACTGGCGGAAAACGCTCCAGAACCAGTGCTCGCCTTTTGGCGTTTCGTGTTCGTGAGCGCGAGTGTCGAAACGGAAAGAGGGGCGGCTGAATATGGCAAATCCTGAATAAAACCCGGCCAGTTCCTCGTTTGATATCTGCATTTCGCCGCCATCGGATTCGGTCTGGATGACCGTCCAGACATTGGCTTCGTTGCGGGCGGTAGCGACGCATGCGTTCCCGTTTTTGAGCAATAAAACGACGGGGAACGTCAAAGTCGAAATATCGAGCAATTCGCGCTTGGTCACACGTGATGTCAGACCTGCACGGTTAGCGGCGCGAATAAACAGTTCCGGATTGAGCTTGCCGTCTTCAAGCGGGAGCCCGGCAGTCAGGGTCTGGGCCGAATAAGGATGCTGATAGAGTCGGGTCAGGATGACCAGGCATCTCAAGAGCGGATCGTCCGACATTAAAGCGTCGACCGGAATTTTCCAGTTGGTGTCGTTTGTGTCTGCCATTGCAGTGTCGTCTCTGAAAATGAATTCGGGATAATAAAAATTGATTAAAGAAGAGGGGCTTCGTCACGCACGAGAATGTCACCGGCATGATCAAGACTTTCGCGAATGCTTTTCTTGTTAAGGATTTTTTGCTGCGCGGCTACCGGCAATTCTGAAAACATGATGATGCCTTTCGACGTCAGCAAGTCGATCAAATCTTCCAGAATACGAATCTGTTGAAGATCCTGGGCCAGCATTTCGAAATAGTGATCGCCTTTTGCAGGATTGTCGTTTCCTGCGAGAAATTGCAGGATTTCAGGGTTGTCCAGTCCGACCGGCTGGTCGTCTTGTCCAGTGGAATCCGCTGTCAGGGCGATGATTTCACCTTTTTCATTTCGCTGTATGTAGGGCATGGTCGTATCCCGTCAAGGTTAATCCGGGGTTGATTTTGTTGAACAAGAACACTGCCTGAGTAAGGCCGGGTCCTGCCTGTTTTTACCTATTAATCACAGCCTTGTGTTTCAGTGAGGAAATACCGGTTTTATTTTATGTCAAAAAAAGATATTTGTCCCAGAGCAATGTCGCTATTAGTAAATAGGCAACATGTTTATACGAAAAAACAGATTTATAAACATCCTGAAAAAGGGTAATGGAATGAAAATATTCGCATAAGCACCGGAAATATCAAAAGAAATTTCAGGAAATTGTATAGAGCCATAAACATCAGTTTTCGAAAAGATGTTTATGGATTGAAGACATCGGTGCCGTTTTTTCCGGTTTATTTCAATGACTCGGGAATATTGCTGATCCATACTTCAGGACGGTGCAGGGCATAGCCTTGTAACCCATCGACGCGGAGTTTTCGTACCATTTCCATTTCATTGTCATTTTCAATGGATTCGGCAATAACGAGAATGTCCTGGGCATGTGCCATGGTGACCAGCAGCTCGACAAATTGCTGGTTGTCCCGGTTGGTGTCGATATTCCGGATGAAACTGCCGTCGATTTTCAGATAGGCCGGTTTCAGGGCCCCCAGCGAACTCAGGGCCGTAATGTTTCTGCCGAAATGATCGATGCCGATTCCGGCACCTGTTGAAGCGATAGCCTGTTGCAGGTTCAAAGCGGCGTACAGGTTCTGGGAAATCCCGTAATCATCCAGTTCAAACAACAGGCGGTTTGCCAGTTTTGGCCGGGATAGAAGGGTCGATGAGAGCCAGGTCACGAATTCAGGGTCCTGTATGGATGCCGGCATCAGGTTGACGGAAACGTTTCCTGCCAGATTTTCCTGTTTTGCCAGCTGTTCAAGCACAGCGGTGACAATCATTTTATCGAGTGCCCTGGTCAGGCCGTGGTGATGAATCATCGGAATGAAAATACTGGCCGGGATCAGTTTGTTCTCATCATTGGCAATGCGCAACAGCACTTCCTGTTGCCTTATGACTGCCGGGTCTTCAGCCATCATGACGGATTGCAATAACAGGGTAAATCTTTTTTCGTCGATGACCTTGTTCAGCAGGGAAATCCATTGTGTTGCTGTCAGGCTGTCGAAATCACCTGCAATATTGTTGCGGTGATAATGGACGGCGTTAGGTCCCTTGATTTGCGCAGCACGCAAAGCCATGTCGGCTTCCGAGAGGAGTTCAGGCAAATTCTGGCTGGTGTGGAATGCCAGACCGATGTGGCCGACATCCGTAAATGGCGTCAACCCTTTTTCATGCAGCCCGGAGAGATCCGATGCCAGCGAGTTGGCGAATTCTTCCGCCTGTTTTTCCGGAATTCCGGAAATGGCGACGGCAAAAGTGGCGCCGGAAAGACGTGAGAGCAGGATTTCATTGGCAGGGAAAGTGCTGATCCGGTCCTTGATAAGCTGGCTGACTCCTTTTAAGAGGGTATCTCCTGCAAGATGTCCGGATTGTTTGTTCAATTCGATCAAATGGCTGATTTCAATGAACATCAGTACGCCATGTTCAAAATCCGTTCCGGATTCGATCATATGGTGCAATCTCATATTGAAATAAGTGCGATTGGCCAGACCAGTCGTCGAATCGGTGTAAGCGGCATTGCGGATGCGTTCAAGCGATGCTTCCTGCTCGCTGAAGATATCCCTGATTTTTCCCGACATCATGTTCATGGCGGAAACGACGTCCCGAAGTTCCAGCGTCCATGGCATTTGTGTCTGGATAAGGTACTCTTTGTTCGATATGGCTTCCGCCTGTTTCTGGACAGCCTTCAGTGGACGAAGAATGTAGTGGAGGACGACAAGCACCAGCCCGAAAAGGATGGCAAAGCCGATCAGAAACAGATAAAACGACTGAACGCACGTTGACCAAAGGCGAATGTAAGCGAATTCCGGATGCGCACTGACGCGAACGGCACCGGCCTGGTTCCAGCCACTCATGATCAGGCTTTCGCCCTGAGGTGTATCCAGCGGAAACATCCTGACGAACCATGCAGGCACTTTTTCGACTGGACGTGTACTGATACGTTCAATCAAAGGTTTGCCGTCGATGTCGGTAATGACGATTTCCCGATAGTAGCCGCTGTCATACAGGGCATTGACGTGGCTTTCAACGACAACCATATCGTCGTCAGCCATGTAAGGTGAGAGGGTCAGACCCAGTGAGGTTGCCATGTCCTGCGAGATGCTATTGAGCTGGTCGTTCAGATAGGCGCGCGTATTGTGGACATTGATAGAAAATGTCCCGATAAAGAGCAACACGAAAAGCGTTGCAATGATAAGAGTTAATTGTCGCCGTAATGTCATAACGGTCGTCTCCAGTTTAATAACATTTTAGCAATAAAAAACAATTAATTGATAAATAACTTGCTTCGGATGACTGTTTTTCATTGATTTCATTTGTCTTTTCAGTGTCGAATATGTACTAGAATTCTTTTCCCATCCTGCTTTTCATTTCGTTCCAGAAACGGATTTTTCCCGATCCGCCTACCCTGTTTTCAGTACGCGACTTTACAATCCACAGACCGTCACCATTGAATGCATAAACCGGAGTCAGGTCAGGACGCTGCGTGGCAGGACGGATCTGTTTGTTCAGACTGTCCAGAACCAGTGGGACGGCGTTCGGCTGTGTGTAATATGTCAGAACCATATGCGCAATCATTTTGTTATTGACTCGAGCCTTCACGTAAGTGATCTTGAGCTTGTTGGGATCGACATGCATTGCCACAAGCGTGAAATATTTTGCAATCGCATAGTCTTCACAATCGCCTCCGTTTGAAGCCAGTAATTCTGCTGGCGTGGCCCAGAAATCTTCGACGCCCCAATGTTCGAGGTCGGAAACATATCGAATCCGGTTGAAAAAGTCGTTTACCAGACGAAGTTTTTCCGGCTCGGATTTACTCTGGTTTTGTTTGATGAGTTTGTCCCATTCCTGAAGTCGCCTTTTTGCACTGATGCCATATTTGGTGGCGGCACTGTTAATGTAGGCGTCGGTCAAGGGGGGGAGTACGTCCGCTGCATGAGGCAGCAACGGCAATATTATTGTTAATAAGATAACAAATAATAAGCGTCCGAAAAATTGGGATGTCTGCTTGTATTTTGATGGCGAAAAAAGCATATGACAATTTCGGATAAGGATTACCGGATTATTGCATAAATCTCTTTTTCAAACATAAATATACCCGGCAGCGATCGGGACCGTGCCGGGTATTGTCAAAAGGATGGAAACTATTTTTTGTCGGGATTTGCCGTCAAGTCAGGCTGTGGTTTCAGAACGGGTTCTTTATCCAGCGAAGATTTCTCTTCAACCGGTTTTGCCGTTTCAGGTTTTATTACCGGATCAGCTTCAAGTTCAGGTTGTGCCGGTTCTTCCTGCATGAGGGCAGCCTGTTTCTTTTCCTCTTTCTTGTAGTCGCTGCGAGTCCATGGATTGCTGTGTTCGACCCGTCTGGCTGGATCGCTTTCAACCAGTGGTTTGACGTTTAAGGAGGCGAGCAATGTGCCCATGTCGGCCATCAGGCGATAGCGTGCAAACAATTCCATGTACTGCCCGTTAACGTATTCGACAGTCGATGTGTAATATTCGTTTTCGGTATCGAGCAAATCGACCAGAGTACGCTGGCCGATACTGAACTGCTTGGTGTAAGCATCCCGGGTAGCCAGGCTTGATTCGGCATGTTGCAAGAGGCTTGGCAGGCGTTCATGGGCGGAAACGAAGGTGTTCCACGACAGGCTCGTGCTTTGGTCGAGCTGCATCATCGTACGTTTCATGATTTCCATTGCCTGATATGAAAGCTGTTTTGTTTCACCGAGGCGTGCATAATCCGCTCCACCGCGCAAAATATTCCAGTTCATGCGGATCATGGCATATTTAGAATCGTTCGGGCCTTCAACCCCGCCGGAATCGTCCGTGTAATTCATGCCGGCCTGCAAGTCGAAACGTGGGCCGAATGCTGATTTTGCCGCATTATATTGGGCGTTTGCAGCCTCGATATCGGCTTTGGACTGTTTCAGGAGTGGATTGTTCTCGCGTGCTTTTACAAGTGCGTCTTCCAGATTTTTCGGCATGATTTCGTCTGTCGGGCCATCCGGCTGGATCAGCTCGTCAGGATGCTTGCCGGTAAAACGCTGGTAATTGATTTCCGCATCGCGCAAGTTGGCTTCGGCGGAAACCAGATTCGATTTGGCCAGGGCCAGACGGGCTTCTGCCTGATCGACGTCGGACTGGCGACCGATACCGCTGGTGGCACGCAGGGAAATCTGGTCGTAGGTTTTCTGGTGGTTCTGCAGGTTTTCCTGGGTCAGGCGGACATTTTCACGCAAACGCAGGACATCCAGATAGGATTCCACCACTTTCAACGCGATTTGCTCGGCCGTGCCGGATACTTTATAAGCCGAGGACTGCATGCGCGCCCGGTTTCTGGCGACTTCGTTTGCCGTTGCAAAACTGTCGAAAAGCATTTGTGACAGGGTGACCGATTTCTCACGACGTGTCAGGCTGTCGCTCCACTGATAGGCTGTGTTGCTGTTTTTGGCCTTTTCCTTGCCGATACCCCAGCCGAGATCAACTTTTGGCATATATCCGCTATAAGCACCCAAAAGCGCCTCATCGACCGAGCGTCTCTGCCTTGCCTCTATTGCCACATCGGGGTTGTTGCGCAGCGTGTAATCGACAGCGGCAGTTAACGTCGTCTGGGCATTTGCCAATCCGGACAACGTCAGAAATGCACTGCTGATTGCAAGGGAAAGAAGTTTGAATTTCATAAAGGTGCCTCACCGTGAATCGGATCTTGTTTAATTATTATTACATGTACATTTGGGGAAATCATGAAAAGCCGGGTTCAGTTTATTAAACTCTTTATGAGATACAAATGCATCAAATTTATTAATTGAATGAAACTTTTTCTCTTTTTACAACGCTCGCGTAAACAGAAAGTGCAATTAATGTTGATAGTTTACTAAGATTCTTCAATGTTGTCCTGACGCAACGCGATGATCATAAGAATGACAGGTATTGCCAAAATTTATTTTGTCCTGCTATAATTTCAATCTTTAGGCGCGTAGCTCAGCTGGTTAGAGCACTACCTTGACATGGTAGGGGTCGTTGGTTCGAGTCCAATCGTGCCTACCAACATCTTTTCGGGTTAATCCCCGTCTGTCTGGTTCCGGTTTTTCCCCTTTTTGTTTGACGGGATTTTTCTGGAATCATTCATATCCCAAAAAGGGATTTTCTTCTGGCATTATCAATCAAACCCCTTCTTTTTTGAAGCGGTTTTTTTATTTTGTCGGTTTTTCAGCTCATGAAATCCCTTTTATGTGAATATTGGCTCATCCGCCCGGGTTTCGGTTGGCTTTAACATGGCTTTGTGTGAAATTCGTTCTGTGCTAAAGTTACTCAAATGATGATTATTCAATGGCAAAAATTTCATTTTTCTTCCGCTTGTGCCGGTTTTTTATGCCAGTGAATGTCTGAAAAGCGCGGCCGGCCCGCGTTTTTTTGTTGCGTTTTAATTTTATATGACGGTTAGCGCCGTCTTTTTGTGCTGGTTTTTGGAGACAACATGATTTCAGTTCGGCTTCCCGACGGTTCTGCACGCGAATTCAATGAACCGGTAACCGTTTCACAGGTAGCGGCCTCTATCGGCAGCGGTCTTGCCAAAGCGGCTATCGCAGGAAAAGTAAACGGCAAACTGGTTGATACTTCCTATATGATCGATAACGATGTCGAGCTGTCTATCGTGACGGATCGGGATCCTGAAGGCGTCGATATTCTGCGACATTCAACCGCTCACTTGCTGGCTTATGCAGTCAAGCAATTATTCCCGGATGCACAGGTAACGATCGGGCCTGTGATCGACAATGGCTTTTATTACGATTTTTCCTACAAACGTCCATTCACGCCGGAAGATTTGCAGGCCATTGAAAAGAAAATGACCGAGCTGGCTCGCAAAAATGAGGAAGTGACCCGGAAAGTGTTGCCTCGTGACGAAGCGGTCGCCTATTTCAAGTCGATCGGTGAAGACTATAAGGCCGAAATCATCGAATCCATTCCGCAGAATGAAGATGTCTCCCTTTATACCAGTGGTGGCTTTACCGACTTGTGCCGTGGCCCTCACGTACCGGCCAATGGCAAGCTGAAGGTTTTCAAGTTGATGCGTCTGGCAGGTGCATACTGGCGCGGCAATTCGGATAATGAAATGCTGCAGCGCATTTACGGAACGGCATGGGCCAAAAAAGAAGATCAGGACGCCTATCTTCATATGCTTGAAGAGGCTGAGAAACGCGATCATCGCCGTCTGGGGCGTTCGCTGGACCTGTTCCATTTCCAGGATGAAGCGCCGGGCCTGATTTTCTGGCATGCAAAAGGCTGGACGATCTGGCAACAGGTCGAACAGTACATGCGTCGCGTCTATCAGGAAAATGGCTATCAGGAAGTCAAGGGGCCGCAGATTCTGGATCGTTCCCTGTGGGAAAAATCCGGCCATTGGGACAACTATAAGGAAAATATGTTCACGACCGAATCGGAAAACCGCATTTATGCGTTAAAACCGATGAACTGTCCGGGACATGTCCAGATTTATCGTTCCAATCTGCACTCCTATCGTGAATTGCCGTTGCGTTATGGCGAATTCGGCCAATGCCATCGTAACGAGCCATCCGGCTCGTTGCATGGCATGATGCGCGTTCGCGGGTTCACTCAGGATGATGGGCACATTTTCTGTACCGAAGACCAGATCCTGGATGAATGCGTCGCTTTCACCGATTTGCTGAAAAAAGTTTATCAGGACTTCGGCTTCACAGACATCATTTACAAGATCGCAACCCGTCCGGAAAAACGGGTAGGTTCCGACGAAGCGTGGGACAAGGCTGAAAACGCATTGATCCAGTCGCTGGAACGTTCCGGCTGTTCATATGAACTGTCGCCGGGCGATGGTGCCTTCTATGGTCCGAAAATCGAATACACCCTGAAAGACGCCATTGGCCGGATGTGGCAATGCGGTACGATCCAGGTCGATTTTTCCATGCCGATGAGACTGGGTGCCGAGTATGTCGCCGAAGACAACACCCGCAAGATTCCCGTCATGATCCATCGCGCCATTTTGGGTTCGCTGGAACGCTTTATCGGTATTCTGATCGAAAACCATGCCGGAGCGATGCCTTTGTGGCTGGCACCTGTTCACGCAACCGTTTTGAATATCTCGGACGGACAGGCCGAATATGCGCAAAGTGTTGTTCAAACGATGAAAAAAGCAGGTTTCAGGGCCGAAGTGGATTTGCGAAACGAAAAAATTACCTATAAAATACGCGATCATTCTGTAAACAAGGTTCCTTATTTGATCGTTGTCGGCGATAAGGAAAAAAATGCAAACACAGTTGCCGTTCGTGCACGTGGAGGCGTCGATCTGGGCGTCATGACGGTTGAAGAACTGATGGCTCGTATGGAAAACGAAATCCAGTCGAAACAATAAGTTCAGAAAGCAAACGGTATAACTTTTTTAAGCGGGGAATCAAGATAGCTACTGATAAGTCACATCGCCTGAACGGGGAGATTTCGGCTCAGGAAGTACGCCTTGTCGGCGTTGACAATGAGCCGATTGGTATTGTCAGCCTTCAGGAAGCTTTCAAGCTGGCGGAAGAAGCGGACGTCGATCTGGTCGAGATCGCGCCCAATGCACATCCGCCCGTCTGTCGTCTCATGGATTACGGCAAATTCAAATATGCCGAACAGAAAAAAGCCCATGAAGCGAAGCTGAAACAGAAGGTTGTTTCGGTCAAGGAAATCAAATTCCGCCCCGGAACGGACGAAGGGGACTATAATATCAAATTACGCAATTTGATAAAGTTCCTCGAAGATGGTGACAAATGCAAGGTCACCCTGCGTTTCCGTGGACGTGAAATGGCTCATCAGGATATCGGATTCCGTATGCTCGAACGTCTGAAACAGGATCTGGATGACGTCGGACAGGTAGAGCAGTTTCCTAAAATGGAAGGTCGCCAGATGGTAATGGTTCTGGCGCCGAAGAAAAAGAAATAGAATCTTTTTCGTCGTTTTTCAAACGGCGGATAGAGCGCAGCGGCATTTGCCGTTGTAAAACAAGTGAGAACAGGCATTCAAGTGCAGCGAGTGTTGCCACCTGTGATCATATTAAAAAGAGGAACTGTCTGAAAAGACAGGAGTAAACATGCCAAAAATGAAAACCAAAAGCAGCGCGAAAAAACGTTTTCGCGTTCGTCCAGGTGGAACCGTCAAATGTGGACAGGCTTTCAAACGCCACATCCTGACCAAGAAAACCACTAAAGCCAAACGCCAGTTGCGTGGTGCGACTAATGTCAATGCGAGCGATGTATCGTCCGTATTGCGCATGATGCCTAGCGCCTGATCCATTAACACGAATAACAAGGAAAGAACATGTCCAGAGTAAAACGTGGGGTCACCGCACGGGCCCGTCATAAAAAAATTCTTGCTGAAGCAAAAGGCTTTCGTGGCCGTCGCAGCTCGGTTTTTCGTGTAGCCAAAGAAGCCGTCATGAAGGCAGGTCAATATGCCTATCGTGACCGTCGTAACAAAAAACGCGTATTCCGCGCTCTGTGGATTACCCGTATCAACGCTGCTACCCGTGAACTGGGTATGTCTTACAGCGTATTCATGAATGGCCTGAAAAAAGCCTCCATCGAACTGGACCGCAAGGTTCTGGCCGATATGGCTGTAGCAGACAAACCTGCTTTCGCTGCTATCGTCAATCAGGTTAAGGCTGCTATCGCGGCCTGATCGTGTTGCAGCTTGCATAGATAAAAGCGGGGCAAGGCCTGAACTTGCCCCGCTTTTTTATTTTTACTTTTAATTTTCTGTTGTCTGACAGGAACGTACAGCATGGACTCGTTAGAACAGTTGGTTCTTCTGGCAAAACAAGATTTTAAAGACGCACCGGATGCGGTTGCGCTTGAAAATGCCAAAGCCAGATATCTCGGCAAAACCGGATTGATTACCGAACAAATGAAGACGCTTGGCAAGATGGCGCCTGAACTGCGCAAGGCGCAGGGCGCGGTCATTAATAATGCCAAGGGCCAGATTGAAGGGTCGTTAAATGCCCGTCGTGAAGAACTTGCCAACGAAAAAATGCAGGTACGTTTGAATGCCGAAGCCATTGACGTGACCCTTCCGGGAAGAGGAAGAGGCAAGGGCGGCATTCATCCCGTTATGAGAACATGGGAAAGAATCGAACGGATTTTCGGTTCGATCGGTTTTGACGTGGCCGACGGCCCGGAAATCGAAACGGACTGGACCAATTTCACGGCATTGAACAGCCCGGAAAACCATCCGGCGCGTTCCATGCAGGATACGTTTTATATTGAAGGCAACGATACCGAAGGCAAGCCTTTATTGCTGCGCACGCATACCAGTCCGATGCAGGTGCGTTATGCCCGTTCCCACGAATTGCCTGTCAAGGTTATTGCACCGGGACGCACGTATCGCGTCGATAGCGATGCGACCCATTCCCCGATGTTCCATCAGGTCGAAGGCCTGTGGATCGACAAGAACATCAGTTTTGCCGACCTGAAAGGCGTGTATCTGAATTTTGTCCGCGCCTTCTTTGAAACCGACAATCTTCAGGTACGTTTCCGCCCGTCGTATTTCCCGTTTACCGAACCGTCTGACG
>OGXI01002160.1_pt1 | contig 15232 bp, 15 predicted proteins | sample 1576221 | NCBI WGS metagenome assembly OGXI01 (sample SAMEA3541523, study PRJEB24748) | human gut metagenome | biome: human gut; feature: human-associated habitat; material: faeces | place: China | collected 2012
TAAAAGTAATCCATATACTACAGAAAATATCAAACATTATTTAGAAATTCATAAAGAATGTAATTGCAAATATCATTCTGGAGAATATATAAATGCAAATTCAAAGTTATGGTTTGAATGTGAATGTGGTAATCTATTTTCAACAACTTTTCAAAATGTGCGTTACTGCCATAAAACAAGATGCGATGACTGTTCAGGACATCATTCAAACTTAACATATGCTGATATTAAAAGGAATTTAAAATCAAAAGGATATAATTTACAAATTAACGAATCAGACTATACAGGCATTACTTCTACTGATTTAATTTGTAAAGATGTTGAAGGTTATAAGTATAAAGTTGTATATGATTCGGTTATGGGAAATAGAAAAATGGAAACATTTAGAGCTTCTAACCCTTTTGTTCTTGACAACATAAACCTGTATTTACATAAAAACACAAACGGAGAATATAAATGCATAAGTAAAGAATACAAAGGAACTAGAGAACCTTTGGATATTTTACATATTAAATGCGGAAGAACTTTTCAAAATAGTTGGTCAAACATTCATAGAAAACGGTGTTTTGAAAAGTTAGGTACAAACAAAACTGGCGCAATATGTCCATTTTGTGATTCAGTTCAATTAGAATCAACACATGCGTTGGTTTTAAAACAAGTATGGTGTCATGAACATCCTGATACAATTCCAGAAGATAAATCTTGTATAAATCCAAATACAAATTGTACTTTACCAACAGATATCGTAAATCATAGGTTAAAAGTGGCAATAGAAATTCAAAGTTGGTTTCACGACTTTGATGATCAAAAAGTCAAAGATAAAATAAAAAAGGATTATTGGCTTAGTAATAATTATTCTTTTTATGCTATTGATCAACGAAATTATACTGTTCTTGAAATGATTCAATTGTTTTTCCCAAAATATAAAAAGATTCCAGCTTATATTGATTTTGGATATTCTAATAAAATAAACGATGTAAAGATACAAAATATGTTAAATTTGGGATATAAAGTCCCAGAAATTGCAAAAGAAATAAATTGTAAACCTCATCAAATTTATGATGCAATTCAATACGGAAGAATAACTTATCCTAAAAATTATATATCGGCAGATAAGACTTCTGTCGTACAACTAGACAATAACTTGAATTATATTAATGAATTTGATTCAATTGCAGATGCAAAAATAATGACTGGTTGTAATAATATATCATCAGCAATCAATTCTAAAACTCATTTCTCAGGTGGTTATTATTGGGTTGAACGAAAATCTTATTATGAAGGGAATTATTCTATTAAGGAATCAAGATTATCTAAGTTTTATATTCCAGTAGATCAATATGATTTGAATGAAAATTTTATTGCGCATTATGACATTATTTTAGATGCAAGTAAAAAATACAATTGTACTAATCATGAAATTTTAGAAGTGATGAATGGTGAACGAAAATCAAGATGCGGTTATATTTGGAAACATTCAAATGTAGCATAGTACAATATAAAATATAATAATACAAAAATCCTCAGAGACTGCGGTGATTTATATGTGATAAAAAGCATATTTATCCAAGTTGTTCCATTCTTCTATTAAGAAAATGGTGATATACAGTCCGATCTCACACTATAACCCCATAAAATGAAATGTGAGAATACGCCAGAAATGACGTATCGCCATAATTATTATTTATGGTCAGTAACCAAATATGGTGAAAGTAACAGAATGGCAAAAACAGAACTTAAAGATATGGGTGAAGATACCGATGGTATGGTTGAGTCCACATCAAAATTACAAGCCTTAGTAAAAGGTATGACAGGTGTAGATATTCTTGAATCAGATGGTAAAACATTTAAGGATATATATACAATTGTCAGTGGAATTGCAGATAAGTGGTCAAGTCTTAAAGATATTGATCGTGCTGCACTGTTGGAAAAATTAGCTGGTAAAAACCAGAGCAACGCTCTTGCAGCCGCTCTCTCGCAGCCCGAAATTTTAAAGAAGGCTTACGAAGAAGCAACCAATGCTGAAGGTTCAGCTCGTAAGGAAAATGAAGAATATAGTAAATCAATCCAGGCTTCTGTAGACTTAGCCAAGGCAAAGCTTGAAGAGCTTGCGAATGATACTTTAAATTCCAATTTCCTTAAGGGTGCAATTGATGCAGGTGGAAAATTAATTGATATTTTAGATAGCATTGTAAAAAGCGGTAATGCAATACCTGCCGTAGCAACTGCTATTGCAGCAGCATTTTCATTTAAAAATGTCGGTAGGGATAAAATGTATTCCCTCACTGTTTTGAATATGCCGACAACATACATAATTTACTATGGATATATAGGTTTAAAGTGTGTTATTCGTGAGATACACGATGATAAATAAATAATCGGGACAATATGCGGGAACTGCTAATAAACGGTCTGGTAATGCAGATGTATCACAACACTTCTATTATAGCAATATAATTAGAATCGTAAAATCGTGACGTTTGGCACAATCCGCAGGGACAGGTCTTTCCGAGACAAGCCCTCACAGTAGCGACAACTCCTACGTCAAGTTATATGCAACGATGCTTGGCGAATATGCGCTCGGTACTCTCTGACACAACAGAGGTAAATCTGTGATGGATTTACATTAAATGCAGAAACTTATCTTCTGATTAATTGTTTGGCGTATCATTCCAATGCGTAGATAAGATGGAATAAAAAATAGAGAATAAATAAGATAGGAGAAATACTCTTCTCTTAGAGAAAGGATTGAGCTTATGGAATTAAATGAAATTAAGAAACAAATTCGTGCAATAAATCCAATGTTTACTGATGAACTATTAGACTTATTACACGAATATTTTTGTCAAAAAAATAATATAGATATATTACATTCTTTGGACTCAGAAAAAATTAAAAATATAACTACTCTTCTTCTAAAAGAATCTCATAAATAGTTTCTTTTAATGTTTGTTTAGATATTTGAAGCACAGTTGTCATAGATGCAAAGTAAAGTGCTGAATTTTTGATTCCTGTACTTTCATCTTTTAAGGTGTCAGAAAATGACTCTATATTATCTGTAAAAATGTCTATAATGTTTTCTACTGATTCTGAGAATGCTTTGTCTACTATTTTACTAATCTGTTCTTTTGTTAATTCTTTCATATATAACTACCTCCGATGTTTTGTTAATATGATTATAACACAAAGAACACAAAAGCCCACAGAATTATTCCGTAGACTTTGCTAAACTTATCCCCCTAAAATATTATAAATTATTTAAGAATATTCTGGTGTAAAACATATCGTATTATTTCGACTTTTATTGACTTAAAAATTTTAAAAGTTTTTCAAAAAAGCATAGATTTTTTCTTATAATTGTGTATAATATAAGTAAAGATAATTCTCATATATCTTCATAAGAAGATTTCTCGTAGAGCCACGAGAAGTAAATTAAAGAAAGCTCACTGAGAATATTTGGTTGTAGGACGCAACCAAGTAAAAATAAAGAAAAGTCCACTGAGAAGATATCTTCCTCTGGTTACATAAACCAGAGGTTTTTTATTATACAAAGGAGAAATATATGGAATATACTTTCTTAACAGAAAAGTTTTATAACGATTATCCACATAATAAATATCCGCAAATGGAAATAAAAAAAGATAGACCGTATGCTCATGTAACAATTGAATTGTATAATCGACTATTTTGTATTCCACTGCGTTCTCACGTAGATCATCCACATGCTTTCTTTACAAATAAACGTGAAAAATGCGGTGTTGATTATTCAAAAGCAGTGGTTATATTAAATAAAGATTATATAGATATTACTAGAAAAGCATTTTTAAGACCAGATGAACATCGAAAGTTAAGAGGAAAAGATTACATAATAAAACAACAATTTATGAATTATATTGAATTGTATAAAAGAGCAAAAATTGATTTGACTGTATCACATAGAGATGATATTTTGAAATTTTCTACACTTCAATATTTTGAGGAATACATATATCCAGATACAAACAAAGACACCAATTAAGGTGTCTTTCATTATGCAACAATTTTTCACTACTCTTCTATCCTATTTGATCATTTCTGCATCATTGTAATACTTACAGCTTGCTTCGCAGATTCAACGGCAATCTTCTGAGCAGTATCTTCGATGAACTTCAATGTATGATTTCCAACTTGACCAACAACATTTTTAGTCTTATTCCAAATGGTATCTTCTTGAATAGAATTATAGAAGTCGTGACCATAAACTGTTACGTCTGTTATTTCACAACTGTCAAAATATTGTTGTCCGTTTGTTGGTTGAATTTTTGATACAGTAATAAACCTATACTCATAAAGTTTTATTACAGAGTACATTATTTCTTTCTTCTCAAACTCTTTGAGTTCATCGCTATTATATAGCATAGCAAGTGTAACAGAATTTTCATGCCATTGATTAAGACCAATATCTTTATAATCAATATGTTCTACGCAGTATTTAAGTATAATTCTCATACAATCAGGATTAAGCTTCATTAGTATACCTCCATTGAAAGGATGTGATAAATTGGATAATAAATATATCTCAAAAACACTATATCTCTCAGTTAAAATTTCTCAAATGCTTAAAAATCACGAATGTACATATTCAGAAGTAGAAGAAATTCTTGCACTTCTCACTGATGAGTTTAAGGAACAACGTAACGAATTAGAATATGCAACATATGATGATTATTTTAGTGGTCATAAAACAGCTTATGTTGGTAATGATGTGGTAATGTCTTTAAATCATGTTGATGGATTTTGTTAGTTAGAACGTATGTTTAGGTGGTTTTATCATTATTTCGCCCACGGAATATGAGCAACAATTTTATTAATCACTTCCTGATTGGTTACAACAGCTTTTACAATCTCAAAAGAAATCATACTTATAGCAGAAACAGACATTGCTCCAACTTTCTTAGCACCTTCTTTGGTTGCTTCCCAAATGGATTTTTCACGGATGTTATTTAAGAAATTATATCCATCCCAAGTGATATCATCTACATAACCAGATGATATATAACCATTTTTATCATGTATAACATCAACAATACGGATATATCTTGCTTCAAAAAGTTTTTCTATTGTATATTGTATGTCTTCTTTAGAATAAGATGGTAAAGTATTTGCAATACTACTAATGGTTAATCTTTTATGCGTCATAGCCATTTGATTATCAGTATATTCAAGGGTATCTTCGAGATATAATAAAACATCTCTTATACAATCATAATTTAAAATCATAAATATCTCCTTTCAGAAAGCAGGTGAAAATATGTTAAATTCTATCGAACAACAAATGATGCAATACGAAAAAGAATCTTATATTGCTGACCATGTTGTAAAACGTTTATTATGTGAAAACTGTACTCAACAGGAATATCGGAATATTCTTAAAATTGTTGAGGAACGAATTCTTGGTAAAAGCGTGTATTAGAAATTAGTGTTGGATATTAGTTTTCCTTATTCAACAAATATTTGTAGAAAGGTTGTGATGAATATTGAAATTGAAAACACAAAAAAATATAAAATTGTCTATGATAATTTCACTTTATAACTCGCTATTATTTTTTATAGGATTTTTCTTTTGTTATTTTACCCATTAAGACTAAATGCAAAATATGCACAAATAAGTCCTGTAAGCAATCCAATAAATCCTGTAATTATGGCTAACATGATATCTTTAGATGATATCTTATCTGCTTTTTCACTCTCTTCTTTCAAATCAGCTTTCAACTGTTTGATTACTAAGGTCTGGGAAGCAAGTTTATCGTTGGCTTGTTTCAGTTGAACCTTTGAGTCTTTGAGCTGATTTTGTAATTCTAAAATCTGTTCATTCGTAAACTCAATCAACTCATTGGTTTCGGATTGCTTCTCAACCATAATATTTTTAGGTTGTTCAGGCTTCTCATTAAAACTAAGATTTTTATAAAGCTGTTCTTTCATCTGATTAGCTGCATAATTCTGATATTGCGGTGAGTCCATCATTTCAGAGAACTTTTTCATTTGCTCACCTGGATATTCAACAGGTGTTAAGATTTTGCCATCAGCGAGTTTGATTTCTTTTGTGTTCATAGTGTTCTCCCCTTTCATATTATATGGATAATTATATACCAAAATATTCCATATGACTATGTAGGACATATGTTTACCAAGTATATCCGCAGTTCCCACACTTGAAAGTCTTGTTAATCTTCTTACTAAAGATACCAAACGCAGCAATTGATGCACCACGTTCTACTCCACCCATACGTTTAACATTAAGACTTCTACAGGTAGGACATTTTGGTATATTTTGTGGTTGAGTTTGTGGTTGAAGAAAAAATTATTTCCACAAATGTTTTATAGGAATTATTATATTTATATAGTATAATATCCGTAAAACAATATTTACGGAGGTATTATATTATGGATAAAAATTATACAGAAATTAAGGGTGGAATTGCATATAAAAATGGAAAACCGATTTTAGAAACTTTTACAAAGAGTGCAAATATCAAAAATGCACCAGATTCAAATGAAATAGTTCAACAACTTAAAAAGAAAAAACAAAAAGAAGGTGAATAAAATTTTAAATATAAATAATATTATAAATTTACTTCCAACTATATTTGAGTATTTTGTGCCAGGATTTTTATTCTTGAGTTCATTCTGTTACTTAACTTCAAGAAAACTACCAAAAAATATTCTTATTGGAAGTATTGCAATAAGTTATATATTAAAAGCTGTATTTTCGATATTTATTAAATTACAAAATTGGAATACAAGAGCTATTATACTATGCACAACAGCTTTAATATTGTCGATTATATGTGTCAAGTTTACAGAAGGCTCTAAATTTAATAAATATTTCAGAATGATTAATAATAAATCCACACATGATAATGTGTTCTCAGATGTAATTGATTATAAAAATGGTACTACTCTTAGAATTATGTGCAATGATTATATTTGCACAGGCAAATTACTCTTTCATGAAGAAAAAGGTAAAGATTCATGGATTGTATTGACTGATTATATTATTGAAACTGAAAGTGATGAAAGTGATATAAACTCTACGGATGTGTCATATCCTTCTATAGTTATGTTAAGAATTTCTGACATTAAATATATTCAGTTATATTATAACGAAAACAATACCATATTATAAAAGACTTGTAGATTATTCTACAGGTCTTTTCTGTGTATATGATAATATACATATATTTTAGAAAGGATGTGGTTAAATTGGTTTAATTTAATGTTTCTTATTTCTTTTTGTTACCAACATATAATATTGCAGATATAATTGATGAAACTGCAAGTACCCCAAATGCTAATTTGAAAGCAAATAAGTAAGTTATAGCTTCATATCCACCCCTACCATCTGGTATTTTAAATATGAATGAAATCGAAATGAAATACGCCAATATTGTAAGTATAACAGGTATTACAATATGAATTATTATTCTCTTTTTGTTCATAGGTTTTTCTCTCCTATTTAGATAATTTTTATGTTTTCTATTTTATCACACAATGCAAAAACAAGCAACAATCATTCCTCAAACAAATGATTTGATTGACATGGTATCCTCAAACAATACCTTTGCTAACTAATAATATGATATTTAAAACAATAAACAGTTCTGTTGATAATACTAGAAAAACATTATCTTTATTTAATAAGGATTGGAATACTTATAAAACAAATTGGCAACAAGGTTTTTCTCAAAACGGTATTTCTGGTGGAATAAAGTCAATATTCCAGTCAAGTAATTCTGTTATTTCAAAAGATCAACTTCAAATTTTAAGAAATTGGAACAATGCGGTAGCGCATGGATGTACAAAACAGGAAACTTTTAATAGAATAATTAAAGATGCTGATAGTAATACAAAACTGTATTTTTCTGGTTTAAATAAAGGCAAAGGCTCTGTTGAAGGTTTAAAAAATGCTCAAAATTTTGCAAAACAGTCCACTATCGGATTAACCATTGCACAAACTGCATTAAATGCTGCTATATCTCTTGGAATAACAGCGGCTATAATGTTGGCTATTAAAGGATTTGATAAACTTGCAAACTCTGCAAAAAGAGCATCTGAAGCTGCTGACGAAGCATTTTCTGATACAACTGAAAAAGTACAGAAAAATGAAGAAGAAGCAAAATCATTAGATGAACTTATTTCTAAATATAAGGAATTAAAGACATCAGAAAATTTAGATGTAGATGGCAGAAAAGAAATAAAAGAAATTCAAAATGATATTGCCGATTTAGTTGGCGTACAGGCATCAAATCTCGATTTGGTAAATGGTAAATTGGATGATGAAATTTCTAAATTGGATGAAATCTCAGAAAAAGAAGCCAAAAATGCATATGAAACAGCAACAGCTAATTATAACAATTCCAAAAAAGCAAGCGAAAAAGCAACTGGTGATGATTCATTTTTATTCTTTGATGGAATTGCATATACTGGGAAGCGTGAAAAGGAAGCGGAAAAAATACTTCAAAATGCTGGTTTTAATAATGTACAAGCTGGTGGATTTTTCGGAAATACATTATTTGTTAGAGATGAATTTGATAATGACCATAATGAACTAAAGGGTGCTCAAGAAAAGGCTGATTATTTACAGTCTATGATTGATATTCTTGAACAGAATGGTCAAAGAGCAACCGATTTATATGCTGGATTAATTTCTCAAAGAGATAAATATTTACAGTATATAGATAATCAACAAGATGCAGCGAATAGTTTGGTTAATTCTTGGATATCTTATAGTCAATTTTCAAATGACGAACTTTCAAAAATAAATGTTGATTCACTCGATTCGTTTGAAGAATATCGTCAAAAGATGATTGAAGAAGCAAAAAATGATGAAAGCATTGGAAAAATGTTGGCAGACGGTACTTTGTCTGATGAGGATTTAGAAAATGCTGTAAATGATTTTATGGCTACTTCAACAAAATTCTCTACATGGTATGAACAATGGATTGGAAATATAGAGAGCGATGTTCAACATGAAACACCGGTTTCATTCAAGAAAGCTTGGGCTGGTTTGGATAATAATGAAGATTATAAAAATACTAAAAAAGAAGTTCTTGAGCTTGCCGAAGCAGGAAAACTTACACCAGAAGCTTTTAAAAAAGCTGATAATGGAAATGCTAAGAAATATTTCGAAGGTATGGGAATAGGTGCTGAAGAAGCAACAAAGAAGATTAATGCTACAGTTGATGCTGTTAAACAATTATCTTCTTTAAAGAGTGGCATCACTTCAATTAGAGATGCTTATACTGAAAAGAAAGATGATGGAATTGTTGGTGCGGATACCTTAGACAGTATGGAAAAAGAATTTGGTAACCTAGGCAAAGCTTGGAAAAATTACAAAAAGATAGCAGGTTCTTCAAAATCTAAATTATCTGACTTAGCTGATGCAGAAGACAAATTAGCAAAAGCATATTTGCAGTCAAATAACTTTTTAGCTAATTTAACAGACGAAAATGGTAATTATGATGAATCTATTAGACAGTTATATGTAGATCAGTTAAAAAGTTATGGAATAAAAAACGCAGAAAATGTTGTAGATTCTGAAATTGCTCGTCAACGAGGAGATGCCACTGCTGCTTATGCTGCACTCTCAAATCAACAAAAGAAAAACATTAAATCAGTTGCGGAACTAAAAGATAAAACTAGTGATGAAATATTAGAATTATACAATGAAGCAGATGGTTCTGATACAGCTAAACAAGCACTTCTGAGATTATCTATGGTTAATACTAATTGGGAAGATTTAGATACAACCGAAACATGTAATCAACTGATGAATATTGCTAGAGCTGCTGGCATTGCAACAGATCAAATTTTAGGTCTTAACGGATTAAAAATTAAAAGTGTTTCTGATTATTCCACTACGACCTCTCCTGGTCTTCAAACTAATTCAGGATTATTTAATACAAATCAAAATCCTTCTAGTACTAATAATTCATTTCAACCTAATAATATTCCTGGTTTTAAACAATTCGTTATTAATAATACTTATAAAACTTTAAATGGGAGTACACAAGATTACACAAAACCTGATTTGAAACATGGTTCAGATAAGAACAAAAACAAAAATACTGGTGGCGGCGGAAAGAACTCTTCTTCCGATTCTAAAACTCAATTCGACTGGATTGAACGTAGAATCACCAATCTTCAAACTAGATTCGACCGATGGAAAACCATCATTGAAAATTCTTCTCTCAAATTCATAGACAAATACTATAAAAAAGCCACAAGTTATGCCAAGAAATTAGTTAACACAGAAGGCTCTGCTTATACTAAGTATCTGAAAAAGGCTAACGGTGTTACAATCAGTAAAAACTCTAAAACGGATAAAAGTCTTAAAGCAAAGGTTCGTAACGGTAAAATCTCAGGCAAGACTTCTGACTTAATCAAGGAATACGGTAGTAAGACTGCTGATAAGATTCAGAAATATCAGGATTACTACGAGAAAGCTACTAGTGCATTAGATTCTTTTGTTGAAAAGGCTCAGGAATTATATAATCTTCCACTCGACAAGGCATCGGCTAAAATCGAAAAGTTCAGTGATGCTATCGACCTCCTTGAAAAGAAGTTAGATAATGCTATTACTGCTACTGCTAAAAACAAGATTATTGATGACGAAGTTAAGCAGAAAAAGAAAACTTATGATGCTAACAAATCAGCCAATAACAAAGCTCAGAAAAATCTTAAAAGTGCTGGAAAAACATTAAAGAAATCTGTTGGCAAGAGACAGAAAAAATCTATCACTAAAGCTGTTAAGAATGGTAAAGAAGTTGATTTAGCTAAGTTCAAAGAAGGTTCAAAAGCTTACAAAGCTGCTGTTAAGTATAATGCTGCTCTAAACGCAAAGACAAAAGCTCAACAGGAAAAAGATGTTTCTGAGCAAGAATATAACTACTATAAGGATATTGAAGCTCCAAAAACTAAATTCGACAATATTAAAGATGAATACGAAAATAAACTCACTGTCATTGACGCACGTATTCAAAATCTTGACAACCAGATTGATAACATTGAGGCTTCTGGTGCTACTGTTGATAATTCTTTCTATAGAGAAAAGAAAAAACAGACAGACCAAAAGAAAGCTCTTCTTATTGAAGAAAAGAATAGACTTACAGGAAGTTTAAAGGGTATTAAGAAATATAGTGCTGAATGGTATACCGCAAATGATGAGATTAACAAAGTTAATGATTCTATCGCTGAATGTACCAAAACTCAATATGAGTTAAATGATGCTATTGCTGAGGGCAATAAAAAAATCTTTGAGAAAAAACTTGAAGGTTATCAACGTATCATTGACGAACAGGACTTCTTACTTGGTTTAATCGAACATGAGGACAGTGTTGATTCTGATACTGGTGTTCGTACTGACGCAGGAAATGCAAGATTACATTCTTATACTGCTGACTACTATGCTTCTGATGAGAAAGTAAATATTGCCACTGCTGAACGTCAACGTCTTGAAAATATGAAGGCTGCCAAAGAATATGGTGTGGGTTATGAATATAGTTCTTTAGAAGCCCTTAATAATGCAATTAACGATATTATTAAGATTCAACAGGAAAATATAGCTAGTAAATATAGTATTGAGAAAAAGATTGTTGATGAAGTTACCAAGTCTTACCAAGCACAAATGGCTGTGTTACAAAAGCTTATTGATAAAAAGAAAGAACAGCTCGAAACTGAAAAAGATATTTACGATTATCAAAAGCAAATAAAAGAAAAGACTAAGAACATCGACACTCTTAGAAAACAGCTTGCTGCAATGAACGGTGATACATCTAAGGAGGCGATGGCACAGAAGCAGAAACTTCAAGTTTCTTTGAATGACGCTGTTGACGATTTGAAAGACTCAGAATATGACCGTTATATTTCTGACGTTTCTAAGATGCTCGACAAACTTCAGAAAGAATATCAGGAATGGCAAGAAAAATTTCTTAAAAAGTTTGATGAACTTCTTAAAGAAGGTTTGGGTATTGGAGATAGTACGAACGGTTCTTATCTTGCAACCATTGCCAAGAAGAGTGGTTATAATATTCAAAACCCTAACGCAAACAACAATGGTAAAGGTGGAGTTAATAATGATGGTAGTGCTAATGGTAATACCAATCCTGTAAAGTTAAAAGATGACAATTCTTTTAATAACAATTCTTCGAAGCCTAGTTCTTCTGCACCAAAAGTTAATAATAAAATTACAGCAATTGGTATTGAATCAGAAGAAACAAAAGCTAAACAATATATAAATAAGAATAAATCTAAAAGTACAAAACCTTTAAGAGAATATTCTTATGTTAATCAGAAAATTGCTGCTTTAACAAAAGATAAACACGGTACTTATGTTTTAAGTACTTCTCATCTTAAAGGATTAGCAAAACTTCTTGGTGTAAAACAAGATGGAAATTACAAAAAATCTGGTAAATTAGCAAAAAAATTACATTCTATTGGTCTTAAAGGTTTCTCCAAAGGTGGTGTTGTATCTGTTGATTCACTCAATAAACAGATTAGAGCCAATGGAGATGATGGACTTGCTTCGGTAAAGAATGGAGAGGCAATTCTTACTCCTGCTCAGACAGAAATGTTTAAGCAATTTGTCGAGAATATGCAAGGCAATTTACCACAGCAGAATCACAAAATGTCAAATAATTTGGCAAACTTAGCAAAAGTTATTCCTAATAATGTTGATTATGGTGGAGTAAACTTTAACTTTGAATTGAATAATGTAACTAACGGTGATGAATTCATTCGTGAAATTCAGACAAACCAGAAGATGCAAAAAGCTCTTCAAAGTGTTACAGTTGACAAAATTAACGGCGGTGGTCGTTTATCGGTTAACAGAATTAAATAATTATTATTTGAAGAGTAGTCTCTTTATGGGACTGCTCTTCTTATTTTAAGGAGAAAAATTATATGTTTAAGAAAAAGAAAATTGACATTGTTACTAATGATGTTTTATATAAAGAAAATCAGCGACTAATGCGTGAAAATGCGTTATTGCGTCAGGAAATTGAAGCTATACACAAGTATAAAAGCAATTATGAAGAGTTAATTGCTCAAGCTAAAGATTGTAAGAAAAGATATGAGGAGGCTCTGGATGAATTTAAAGAGTTAGAAAATTCTTACAAAGAAGAATTAAATAAAATTATAAATAAAAAATAACTAACATGGAAGGAGGTACTTGCTATGATTGCAATGGATTTTTGTTTTGACGGACTTTATCTTAGCGACTTTGGATGTATTATTGTAAACTTCAATAACGACAATAGAGAAACATCTGGTGGTAATACGGAATATGATTCTGTCAAAGCTCCCGGCAGAGATAAGTTCAGATTCTATGGTTCACAATACAATGAGCCATTAAGCACCACCATTTCTATTATGAAGAATCCTTGTTTAAGTGATTCTATTGAAGATATGAACTTTAATCATAACGAGGAGAGAAAAATTACAAAATGGCTAAAGAAAACTGACGGATATAAATTGTTTAAGTATGCACAAGGTAATGAGAACATTCAGAATCCTTATTTTTCTGTTGCTATGGGTAAAGAAATTGGCTCAGATTCAGATATTTGGTATCAAGTTAAAATTGATGTTGTGCCACATAGATTATATGATGATTTAATCGGATTCGACTTAACCATTACAAGTAATTGTGCTTATGGGTTTACAGACACTATAACAAAACAGGCAACCATTAACAGTACTACTCCTTTTTCTTTTGAAGTAGATACTGACGCAGATGAATATATTTATCCTGAAAAATTTGAAATGAGTAATATACATACTATTGGCTCTTTCAACATAGAGAACAAATTTGATAAAGAAAGAAGTGTTAATAATGATATGGCAACTTCTTTCTATGAAATAGGAATGCCTTTTTTAAGAAAAGATTTATCAATGAACGATTTGATGTGTCAAACTCAAAAAACAGTTTCAGAATTTGAATTTATAAGAAACAAAAAAATTGATATATCAAAGATTACTTATATTACCAATTTGTATGATTATACCATACTACATTTTTCAATAAATAATTCAATTTCTGATTATCCAAATGGTTTTAATATTTATTTTTCAAATGAATCACATGGAATTATCGGAAGTAAAAAGGTTGATTTTAGTTCTTTTGACGAAAATAAGAATGAATTTTATATATTTTTAGACACAAAAAAATATGCTCATTTATCAATTGCGGGAGAAAATTATTCTTCTTCTACTATCATTAATTTAATTAGTGTATCTACTTATTCTTCAGATTTTGAAAAAACTAGAATAAAATACGATTTAAATACAAAGAAAGCAATTGATTTTAAGCTATTTAGAGTAACTGATACACAATTCAAAAAAATTATCTTGAAAAAAGAAATTTATAATTCTAAGGATGAATTATTACACGAAGAAATACTTGAGGATTGCAACTCGTTAACTTTACAAAAAGAGTCCCCGGAAGAAAGCTATTGTGTTCTTACCAACCTTTATTTTGCCAATCCAGAAGGGTTTAAAGATGATACCTCAAAATCCTCTAGTTCAAAGGATGATAATAATAACACAAAACCAGGTTCTTCAAGTAGTTCAGGTTCTAATACCAATTTTCAAATTACTGAAGCAAATAAAGATGAAGATTATAAGCCTGCATATTTTAATTACGACCTAACAGTATTTGAAACAATTAAAACGGATTTTCTTTCTTTAGATTGTGACAACGAAATCATTACAGGTCTTGATAATCCAAATCATTTTAATTGGTATTTTCCTCGTTTAATTGACGGAAGTAATGAGATTGTAACTGACTCAGTTAATGATATAGATATAGAAATTACTTACAGAGAAGCAAGGATGGTGGCATTATAATGGCAGTATTTAGCAAAGATTTAACAAGATTAATACATTTAGATAAAAACACTTCAAAGCTTTCTAATCCTGAACTTCTTCTTATGACAAAAGACTTTCAGAAAATAGGTAAACTTGGAGAATATACTAATTGGAATGTATCTGTTTTAGGCAACAGTGTAGATGAAATATCTTTTGATGTTGCAAAATACGTGGATGATAAAAAGAATCCGTTATGGGACAAAATCACTGACTTAAAGGTTGTTGAAGTAATGAAATATGGTCGATTCGAGATTTCAGTAACTTATACTGACAATACAAAAACTGTCAAATCAGTTCACGGTTATTCGTTAGAAACCGAATTGGCACAATT